>VFQP010001290.1_pt1 | contig 34570 bp, 34 predicted proteins | sample 3512351 | NCBI WGS metagenome assembly VFQP01 (sample SAMN10412372, study PRJNA504923) | tailings metagenome | isolation source: Relicate 1 Philex TSF1 revegetated site | place: Philippines: Tuba, Benguet | collected 2017-08-29
CGCGTGCAGCACAAGTGCGACGTTGTGCGCCGGGCCCCGCGCGCCGCGCACCCCCGCCTTGGCCGCGCCGTCCACGCCGGCGTCCCCAGGCTGGCCCCCGCCGCTCAACTGCAGCGCACCACGTGCCGCATTGTACAACACCCCGAGCACCGCAGCGTCGGCGTGCTGCCAAGCGCCGCCGCCCACACCGAACCGACTGCTGCGGCGGAGGCGCCACTGCTGCAGCTGCGCCAGGGCCCACAGCGCCTGTGCTACGTCCGCCAGCGTCGCCACCGTGACGGGAGCTGCTCTGCTGCGTGCCCGGCCTCCCTTGCGGGGCGGGGCTGTTGGCGCTGCCGGTGCCAGCTGCAGAAGCCTCGACCGCAGGGCGCGCCAGACCTGCCCTGTCAGGTGCAAGGCTTGGGAAATGGGCTCTCCGGGGCTGGGGGGCAATGATGATGAGGAGGAAGACGCGGCGTGATGGTGATCCAGCACGCCCGCCTGCGCCAGGCGCCCCAGCGCCCACAGCACGTTGGACAGCTCCCGCCAGCCCATGGCGCCGCTGCGCTGCGCGAGGAGGGGCGCCAGCCGCGCCCACGCCTCCGCCCCGTCCTGCTGCTGCTGCTGCACCGCTGCTCCTCCTTCATCTCGCAGTGAGCTGAGCGTGGCCAGGCGGGTGGCGGCTACTGTCACGTGGACGTGGTTGAGCAGGGGCTGGGAGCGCTGAAGGCATGTCGCGAGGTCCGAGAGCGAGGCGCAGGCCTTGATCTGACGCGTGAGAACTCGTGGGTCAGGTGGAGTGCGGCGGGGCCGCCCACGCCGACGCTGCTGCTCTTGAGGCTGTTCGGCGGCGGAAGCATGGAGAACGCCATCGTTGGGCGGCTGCATGGCGCGTGGGTGCTGCGGCTCCAGGGATGGGGCGGGCGGGGGGGCGTTGCGCCGGTGTGTGCGTCGGCCGCCCCCCGGGTGCTGCGTTGCTGCATCTTCAGCGGCGACTGCGAATGGGGGCCCGCAGCAGAAGCGTTCCCGCGTGCGCCAGTGGTGAGCTGCGTGCGAGTGCAGAGCGGGTGGCGCGGGCGGCCAGAGAACGAGGTGGGCGACGCCTGGCGCCATGCGTTCCGCCAAGCGTGCTGGTGCCGCTGCCATGTGGTGCTGGCCTTCTCGGTCTCTTTTTTGCGCATGCCAAGCGAGCACGCCACCGCGGCGTACTCCAAACGCGCGAAATGACAGGTCGTGCAAAGGTGTCGCGCTCGATGCCGCCTTGCATGCGGCGGCACTTCACGCAGCGAGCAAGCTCCTCCAGAGCCCTCTCTGGCTCCCCTCTTGCTGCGCCTGCTCCTGCTCCTGCCGCGCGTGATGGCCCTCACCGCCGTCGCCGCCGCCGCTCCCTTGCTGCGCCGTCCGTGAAGCGCCGCCGCCGCGCTGCTGTGCTGCTGCCCCGACGGTCGCAATCCCCTGGTCGAGCAGCGGCCGCAGCGCTCCGACGGGGAAGTGCACGTCCGTCAGCACGCCCTCCACCAGCCCCTGCGTGCACGCCGCGGGCCAGGGCAGGCATGAGCGCTAAACGTGCGCCCCGGCAGGCCCATTCCCTGAGCCTGCACTCCTCTATTGCGACGCGGCAGCCCACCTTGTACCACCGCCGCTTTTCGCGGCTGCCGGCCGTGAGCACCATCACCACGCCGCTCGCGTCGTGCCTGCGGCCACACAAGCCGTGCGCACTGCAACAGCTGGCCGCCGCGCCAGGCACAAAGGCGACGCTGGCAGGCGTGGACCTCGAGGGTGGTTGGGCCGTTCACTGCTCGACCACCTGACTGACGGTGCGTGTTGCGCTCATCCCCGCGCACAGCAAACGATTCGTCCTGCGCAACCCTTAAGACAGCCCGACAAGAGCGCAGCACTCACGCGAGCGGCCCTGCCAACGGCACGTGCAGCACCATGGTCCGCACGCCTCCTCCGAGCTGCTGCTCCAGGCCGCGCACCGGGTGCAGCACCGTCTGCCACGCCCCGCCGCCTGCGCTCCGCATGCGATGACCGCGCACGCAGGTCACGTTGCTCTGGCACATGGCTCCAGCGCCCCAACACCACATGTGAGAAGAGCAGCACGCACCGGCATCTTGCGAGCGGCCCGGATACGAGTGCCACCCTCGCGGCGGCGCCCTCCACTTGCGGCCGGGGCCTTCCAAGCACGCCCAGTGGGCCAGCACCTGCAAGGGCCAACGAGCGCACCGACGCCTTTGAGGTTGCGAAGCAGCGGCGCACCCTCCCGCCGCCGGGCCTGGCCCGTGCACCCGCACGCACCTCTGCCTCCTCCATGCCGTGCAGCTGCGCCGCCAGTGCCACCACGGCGGTTGGCGTGCCGTCCCGGGCGGCCACCGTCGCCCCCGCCACCACCGCCAGGCCTGCCGCTTGGCTGCTGGCGTCCGCCAGCTCGTACGACAGCATCTCGAGTCCGTCCAGTGCACCCGGGGCCAGCGGCGCGTCCACGCGTAGCGCCCCGCGCACGTAGTCAACCAGACAGTGCGCGGCCGTGCTCTCCAGCAGCAGGGGCATATGCGGCGCCTCCTGCCGCAGCTGGATTTCCTCAGCTGAGGGGGCGTGGGCGTGGGCGGGTCGTGAGGGCTGACGTGGCCGCGCTAGCGCTCGCGGCGCTGGCCCTCCTCCCTTGGCCCACCCAAGCCTGAACGCAGAACACGTGTCGCGGCTATGCGTGTGCCAGTGCGCTGCCGATGCGGGCTCCCTGGCAGCTGCTCATCCTGCTTGTAGCCGCCGCAAGGACGGGCGAGAAGCGCAAGAGTGTTTCAAGCGCGAGCGCGGTCGCACCTGCATTGCCGCATCGCTCGTGGTGCCCCGATTGGCCCGCGCATCGCCGCCTTCTTGCTGATCGACGATTAAGATGAGGTGAGCTGGCCGCCAGCCTCAGCACTGCACAGGTTTGCCTTGCGGATGTGCACCGCTCTGCTTGAGCAAGGTGCACACTCAAGGTGCGCGCCCTCACGCCACAAGCTGCTTGACCGTCACCTCTACGCCGTACAGCGCGCACGACACACCGCCACTTCAACACGAAACACGCACTTTCGGTCTGTCGTTTCCAAGCAACGCAGGTGCAGTCATTTCCCCAAGGCCTCGGATCAGAACGCGTCGTCGTCGTCGTCCCCCGCACCGCCGCCCAGCTGCTTGCGCGGCGCCACGATCCAGGGCTGCCCCCTAGACGCAGCAGCAGCAGCGCCGCCCGGCGTCGACACCCGAGGGGCCGCCGGCTCGCCCGCCGCCCACACCCCAGGGGATGCGTTGCCGCCCGCCTCCGACACGCGGCGCGCCGCCCCTCCAACGGCGTCCGGGGACAGCTGCTGCTGCATGTGGAGTTGAGACGTCGACTCGTTGGTCACGCCAGCCCCGCTCATCCGCGCGCCGCCGCTGCCGCCCTCGTGGTCCCGCCCGCGGCCGCTGTTGCACCGCGCCATCTGGTGCAGCACGGCGAAACGCTGCTGCAGGGTGGCCGCGCTCTGGCTGCTCGCCCGCTCGCCGTCCCCGCGCGGCGAGGGGAACGCGTCCGCTTGAAGCAGCTGCTGCCCGCCGCCAAGGCTCGTGCGCGCGACGGCCGCGGCACCCCGCTGCGGCGTCGAGGTGCGCACGAGCGCCGACGGCGACGACAACGCGACGTCCAGCTCGCCCCAAGAGTCCTGGCTGTGCACGCTCAGCGGGTGGTGCAGCAGCGCGTCGCCGCCGTCGGCCGCCACTCCCACCAGCGGCCCCGTGGGGCTCGTCTTCCTGCTCATGCTGCTGCCGCCGTTGCCAGTGAGCACGCGCGGCGCGCCGTCCGACGCCGGCGGCGCGTCCGGCTTGTACGGGCGCAGCACAGGCCCCACCGGCCCGCCCGCCTTCCTGCCGCCGCCAGCCGCAGTTGCGCCCGCGCCCGCGCCCGCGCCGCTGTCCGAGGCCTCGCGCAGAGCGCGGATGAGGCGCACGCCCACCGTCACGGTGCCGCTGCTGGCCGTCTGCAGCGTCACGGTGCCGCTGGCGCTGCCCGCCGACGCCACCGCGCCCAGCGCCTCCAGGACGTCCTGCACGCTAGAGCCACGCTGCGCCGCCGCCGCCGCCGCCGCCGCCCCGCGGCCGCCCGCCGGCGTCGTGGCCCGCGACGGCCTCTCGGCCTCCGACGAGAACGACGGCTGCGCAAGAGCAGCGGGGGGCCCCGGCGTCGGCGGCTTGCCGGGCGTCGACGCGCCTCGCGTGCTGATGTTGCTGTTGCCCCGGCTGAAGCTGTTGCCGGGGCTGTCGCCGGGCAGAGACACACGCCTGGCCGCGTGCGCGCCGGGCGTGGACGCGCGCTGCACCTGCTGCGCCGCCATGCCAGCGCCCAACACATACGCGCCAGCTGCGGCGTCGCCGGGCGTGGAGGGCCGTGTTGACGACGCCCTCGCGAGCTGGAGCTGCCCGGGCCCCGCGGCGGTGGGCGCTCCGGAGGGCCACACCACCGTCGCGGCGTGCTGGGGAAGCATGAGCGCGCTCGAGGCGGTGGCCCTGGCGTACGCGGGCGTGGGCTGCGGCGTGGCCGCGCCCACCTTGCGGACCGAGATGGCGGCGTAGCCGGCGCCGGCGTTGGTAGCGCCAGGCTGCTGCCGCTGCTCGTCCAGGCTGGGCATGAGCAGCCCCGCGCCGCCGTTGAACGTCGTGCGGCGGCTGCGCGGCTGCTGCGGCGGCCCGCCAAAGGCGTCGCCGCCCGCGCCACCGCTGAAGGTCATGCGGCGCGCCGGTGGCGGAGCGGGCGCGGGGGCGGCCGCGCGATTTGCTGGCGGCGGGAGCACGTGGTCGTCGTCGCCGTCGTCGTCGTCGGTGAGGCAGAGCGACGACGCCGAGGAGGAGCTGAGGCGGCGGGGGGGCGGGGCATGAGCGGGGCTGTGGGCCCTGGGCAGTGGCAGGTCGCCTCCAGCGTCAGCATCAGGGGTGGTGCTGCGCGTGGCGTGGAGCGCTTGCGGGCTTGTGGCAATTGGCGCCTCGGACGTCCTGTGGGGCAGAGTCAGTCAGGCGCTGGCGTTCCCTTTCATTCTTTCGTTCTTTCTAGTACCCACGCACGCGGGCCCAGGGAAAAGGGAGCACGCGGTGCCTCCTCACCCGCGGTGCACGACGGGCGGCGGGCGCCGGGGCCGCTGCGAGAGGGGCGGCGGCTGGAGCACGTGGGTCTGGTCCTGCGCCGCGCCCCCAAAGCGTCCCTGCGCCCGCTTGCGCGCCGCCGCCGCGCTGTTGCGGTATTCCTGCTCGGGCGAGCCCGGCTCCTCATCCTCGTAAATGCCGTCGCTGCCGTCGTCACTGGTGCACGAGCCGCCGCTGAAGCGGCGTCCGGTGCCACTGGGCGGAGGCAGCTGCGGCCTGTCTGTGCCGTGGCCATCCTCGCTGCTTTCCCGGTGCCGCCGGGCCGGCTGCATGGAGGCAGAACGGCCCCACGGCGCCGGGTCCGTGGTCAGCGCGCCTCCGGGACCTCCTTCGCCTGCCAAGGCCACCTTTTGCGAGCCCCAGCGGCGGAACGAGCGGATGCCACCGCTGCTGCGCTCCTGAGCTTGGTCTGCGATGCGGGCGGGCATGTACAGCCGTGGCGCATCTCGTGATGTCTCGTCCCGCAGGGGGCTGGCGGCACAGGCCTCCCTGGGCCAATTCAGCACCTGCAGCGCGGCGGAGCTGCTCACCTTGCTGAGGCTCGTGCATGCCGTCGAGCTGAGGAGACTGTTGCTGGTACCCTCCCACTGAACAGCGAAAACGGTGATGCGGGCGTTCCGCGACGCCGCAAGGAGAGGCCTGCGACGAAGACTACGACGCCCTCTGCGAGCGTCTTCGTCGTGCTGCTCCTCTTTCTGCGCGTGCGTGCTCTCGCTCGCGCTCTCCTTTCGGTTGGGCAGTTTCTTGCTCAACTGTCCCAGGGGCCACGGTGCGATGATTTCCGCGTGGTCAACGCGCCGTGGTCAACGTCCAGTACACCGGGATGAGGGGCCAGGTCCACACACGCGCAAGGACCACGCGCGAGTCTAAGCTCTTCAATACGTTGTTGATGGTACATCAATGCATCACCGGCTGATCACCAGAGGTGTTCGCGTGCAGGGGATGGGGAGTGCTCGCGCCCGCGACGCACGTCCTTATTCTCATCCTGCTTCAGGAAGCAAACGTGACGTTCCTCTTGAAGTCCCTGGGCCGGCGCGCTCCTTCGCCCTCGCCCACGCCGTCAGCAGCGGCGTCCGCCGCCGCCACCGCCTGCCCCGCCGCCGCGTGGTCGGTGGCCGTCACGCTGCGCCCCCACACCCGTTGAGCAGGGGCCACCGGCGCCGCCGGCCCCGAGGAAGCGCCCGACGACCAGGCGCTGAGGAAGGCGGCCGACACGTTGAACTGCAGCCTGGCGGGCGCTTGGGGCTGCGGCGCGGGAGCTGCAGCTTGCTGCTGCTCGGGCGCAGGGCCACGCGACCCCGTGCTGGGCGTGGACGTGGTTGGCTCCTCCACCACCTGCGTGTGCATGCGTGCAGCGCGCTTGATGTGATGCGATGAAGGGCTGCGTCGGTCACATTGGTGCCGCCCTTGAGCAGCGGCTCGCGTGGCGCTCACCTTTGAGAGCATGGGTGGCGGGCCTGCCCCCCCTGGCGGCGTCCCGCCGCGGGGCGTGACGGCCGCGCTACCTCCTGCGAGGCCCGGTGACCTCGGAGCGGTGGGCGGCGTGGGCGAAGTGACGGGCGAGGCCTGCGCAGCGTCAGTGGTGGCAGCTGCTTTTTTTGCTGCGTGGCCCGCGAAAGGTGGCCAGCAAAGGTGCACCAACGTCACCCACCTGCGCAAAGCCCCCCTCAGAGAGCGCTCGCACACGCCGGGTCGGCGTCCCAACCGCCGCCGCCAGGCTGCTCCCGCCAGGCGACCACACAGCAGGTCCCGCTGGCGCAGCAGCGGCGGACGTGGTCGGCGTGGCCTCGCCGCCCTCGTCCCTCGCACGCTCCGGCGGCTCGCCTTCCTCCTCGCCTTCCTCGTCGTCGCTCCCGCCCCACTTGACGCTGCCTGCCAGGCTGCGCCGCATGGAGGGCAGCCGCCCCCTCGAGCGGATCGTCGGCACCAGCGCCGCCCGCGCCTTGATGGAACGCTGCGGCGCAAAGCCGCCGGGGGAGTTGGCCGCCGACAGCGGCGAGCGGCCCGCCGCCTGTGCGTGGCCGCCCCCGCCGGTGGGCGTGCTGACAGGGCCCCCAGCGCCGTTGGCACTCGCTGCAGCGTTGCCGGGCTCAGAGAGGCGGGGCGAGAGCGAGGGGACGGGCTCGCCGCCTGGGTGCTGCGGCTGCAGGTGGACCTTGAGGCGGGCGGCGGCAGCGCTGGCCGCCTTGGGCACGAGCACGCCGGTCCTGTCATTGCTTGAAGTGGTGGGCGCCACCACATCAGGGTCTGGTTCCAGTGAGGGCGCCGCGTCGTGGGTGGCGGACCGCGTGGTGGCACCAGCTTCAGGGAGCGAGGAGGGCCCGTCCGCCTGGCTCTCGCGCGGGCTGATGACGAGCGTGCTGCCGCTGGCGCGCGAAGGGAGGTTGGAGGTGGCGGTGGTGGCCGTGGTGGTGGTGGTGGCGCCCAGCGACGACCGCCGACGCCGCTGCTGCCGCTCCTCGGCGTCCTCTGGACGAATCGACGGTTCCGTGGGGGCGTCTGCAGCGGTGGAGGGGCCAGCGGCGCCCTCGCTGGCCGTGGCATGCGCCACACGTGCCAAACCCGGGTCCTCAACTCGCCGGCCATTGGACGACTGCCGCGAGCGCACATGTTGCGCCGCCGCCGCCGCCGCCCCCGCGCCCCGCCCGCCGTCGCTGCCTTGCTCCGGAAACAGAGCGTCGCCGTCGTCGTCGCTGCCGGCCTTCTCCAGCGCTGCGAGCGCCCGGTTCACGGCCTCCTCCACCGGCAGGAGCCTGGAGGGAGACGCCGCGCCGCCGCCGCCGTCGTGCCGCTGCTGGCTGCGGGCAAACGGCGAGGTGACCATGCCGTCGCGACCCTCACCGCCGCCCGTGCTGAGTCCGCCCTCGCCGTCGCCCTGCTCCTCGTGGATGACGATGGACAGGCAGGACGAGGGGTTGCCGGTCCGCGCGGACTGATGGTGGTGGGCGCTGCTGAGCGATGCGCCCTGCCCTGGGTGGTGGCCGCCCGCCGTGGGCAACGTCGCGGGGTTGGGGGAGGCGTCAGCGGCGGCAAGGGAGGTCCGGCGCGTCTGTGCCGCGCTGGTGCCCGCCGCCGACTCGGAGCCTGGAGGGTGCGTGGACGAGCGACGAGCGCGCAAGCGATGGTGGCGGTGCGATACAGGGCCACGTGCACATGCGCACGTGGGGCATTGTCCACAAAGCAGAACGCACCTGACAGCGAGGTGCCGCGCGAGCCTCCTCCACCGCCGCCTGCAGAGCCGCTGGCCTCGGAGAGGCGCGCCAAGGTGCCGCCGCCAGAGCCCGAGGTGGTGCGCCGCGCCGGCATGCGCACGCTCATCGGCACAAACACCTGCCCGGCGCGTGCATGCAAGGATGGGAGAGAGGGGAACGCGTGCGTCAACAAGTTGCGCGGGTACGCCGCGCCGCCGTGCCCCCACCGTGATGAACTCACCTGTGAGACGACGCCCTGAGCCAGGTCAGACTTGTCCACCTTTTTAGTTGCATCTACTTGCTGGGCCTGCAGCGAGGGGAGCAGCTGCGTGGCCGCGCCGCGCGACCGCCCATTAGACTTTGACCGCGGCGTAGATGCTCCTTGCTGCTGAGCCCCTGATGGCCCATTCGTGCTTTTGTGCTTAGCGGTGGTGCTGCTCTTGGCAGCAGAGCTTTTGCTGCTGCTGCTGCTGTGTGGCGCGGTAGGCCTGCCCGCGGCCGCGGGCGAAGCGCCGAGCTCCCCCGGCGAAGTGCGACGAGATGAAGATAATGATGCAGCTGGCGGCTGTGGCTTCGCGTCGCGCCGCTGCGAGTTCATCCCGTCGACGGTCAACGCGTTGACTACGACAGGCCTGGAAGGATGGGCCCCTTAATCACCAGCAGGCTCTCCCTTCTCCCTTTGCTTTCTTTGCATCCTTGCGCGCCTTCACGTCTTCACCGCTGGGGCAGCGCCGCCGAGCAACCCTGCCCGCCTCCGCATGCGTCGCAGCATGCCAACAGCAGGCCCTCCGTGATTCCGCAGCGCACAACACACGCAGAAGTCCCAGTCTTCCTTAGGTCGAGCGCCAGACATGAGAGGAGAACCGGGCGCAAGGAGCCCGCAAGCCACATCGTCGTGCATCGTCACTGGCGGCAGTTATAGGTTGACCACGTGGCCCTGAGGAACATCAGTGTCGCACAGGGGTGCACCAGTGGCAATGAGGTCCGCGCGGCGTACCTCTCGCAGCACCCGCCCGCCACAGCACCCCCTGAGAGCCTCGTTCCAGGTGCTGGTTATCCTCGTGCATCGTCGTGCTTGACTCCTCAGTGTGTACACGCGCAGGCAGGCCTCTGCGCCATTCACTCCCACCGCAGTAGCCCCCCTTCCGCAACTCTCCCAGAGAACACCCTCAGTGTGCCGCTTCGGTTCGTCTTCCCTCTCTCTCCCTCTCAACCCCTTCCTGTCTCCCCAGTGGCAAACGAGACGTGCGCAAGGGCCTGGCGCGCGCGCTCAAGCGCCCATGCGCACGTGTTGCAGCCCCGCCAGCGCGGGGTTGGGCGCCGCCGGGCCGGCGGCCACCACCGAGGAGCGCCGCACCAGCGCCCTGGCGCCGCCCGCCGAGCTGCGCGGCTTGTCCTCCTCCTCCAGGCCCGTCACCAGCGCCGCCATGGCCTCCAGGCGCGTCACCTGCAGGCGTGCGCACACGCGCGCCGACCGCACAGTTCCGCCCTCGCGTCGTCGCAGTTTGGCTGCACAAGGGCCTGGGCACCGCACTGGGGCCCGCACGGTGCAGGCACCAAGCAAGGGGGGGGGTGTCGACATGTGCTCAGTGTGCACCAGTGCTTTTGCGCTGCAAGGCATCTGATGCGCGCGGCCCTGCCGAGGCGTCCAAGCAGATGCAAGCTTCGCACACCTGCTGCATGGACAGGCGCGGGTCGATGGTGATGCCCACGGCCCTCTGCGCCTCAAGGTTGCCCATCAGGTTGGACATGACCAAACTGGCGCGGCGGATCTTGCCGCTGCCGCCCACCGGCGGCGCGGCGGCGCCCAGCGGCGTGGAGGGCCGCTCGCCCAGCAGCGGACCGGACGCCGCCGCCGGCAGCATCACGCTGGCCCGGCGCGCCCTTGGCACGGCCGCGCCGCCGCCGCCGCTGGAGGACGGCGGGCCGCCTGGCGGCGGCGTGGGCATCATCAGCATTGCGGCTCCCGACGGCGCCGTCGCGAGCTGCTGCTGGCCCGGCGGCGCGTCAAAGGGCGTGGGCAGCGCGCCGGGGTCGGTGCGGCTCTGGCTCTGCGCTTCCTGACCAGCCTGTGACAGCATCAGCGGCCGCGCGAACCGCCCGCTGGCCGAGCTGGGCGGCGCCGCGCCAGATTCGGACATGGTCGCCGCCACTCCGCCGCCGCCGAGCACCAGGACGCGCGACGGTGGGTGGGGCAGCTGCGTCAAGGGCGCCGAGCCCGCAGCCTTGGCGTCGCGATCGTCCTCAGTGCCGTCGTCGAACTCCACGCCCTCCAAGTCGTCGTCCTCGGCCTCCTCGTCGAGGTTCAGGCTCTCGAGCGCCCTGGCCGCCTGCAGCAGCGCGTCCTCGCTGGGCTGCTGCTGCGACAGCGACGACGGCGCCTTGTCGCGCGAGTGTGTGCCGTGCGGGATGGCGGCGCTGTCGTGGCCGCCGCCGACACTGCGCACGCGCAGCCGGCTGCCCGGCGTGGACTGCGGTGGCGGCTGCGGAACGGCGCCACTGCTCGTGCCGCCGCTTGCCGCCGTTGCAGGAGCGGGGCCGCCGCCGCTGCTGCTGGCGCCGCGTGCAGCCGCAGCCGCAGGAGCAGGAGCGGGAGAAGCAGCAGCAGCGGCGGCGGCGGCGGCGGCGCCGCTGCTGCTGGCGCCTCGCGACGCCGACAGCGCGTGCTGGAAGGAGCTGGCGAGCACGGCGCCCAGGTTGTTTGAGGCGGTGCGCTGCGGCACCGGGGCCACGGGCGGCGGCCCCACGGCGACGGACGCGGACGTGGCAAGCGGCGCGCCGGCCCGCGCCGAGGGCGGCGCCTGCTGCTGCGCCGTCGTCTCGCTCTTGCTGCGCTGCTTGCCATCGCTTGCGTTCACCGATGGGCGGCCGCTGCCGTGCTCCTGCAGCTCCTCGTCGCCGGCGTCGCCGGCGTCGTCGACGATCCAGGCGATGCCGTGCGAGGACGTGCTTGAGATGCGCGAGAGCGTGACGTCACCCATGGGCGACACGCGCGTGACGGAGGCGGCCCTGGGCAGCGGCACGCTGTGTGCCGGCGCCGGCGGCGTGGCTTGGTCGCCGCTGGTGGCCGTGAAGGACCGGCCCGAAGCGCTGGCGGGGCCCACGGGTGGCTTGCCTTCGGCGGCGGCGCCCAGGGCGAGGCCGGGGGCGCTGCCAGAGGTGAAGGACCGCGACGATGCCGCCGCTGCCGGCGGCGGCGGCGGGGAGGGCGCGGCTGCGGCGACGGCGGCAACAGCGGCGGCAGTGAGGTGCAGCTGGCCGGAGGACGGTGAGCCAGCGAGGGCGACAGTGGAGGACCGGGGCCCCAGGCTCTGCGCCCGGATGGTGGGCACCAGCGCGTTGCTGCCGCCTCCCTGCGACGCCTTGCTGCGCAGCTGCACCGGGTCAAAGCGCGGAGAGGATGTCGACGCCGGCGGCGCCGCCGCGCCGGTCGGCGTCGTGTTGCCGCTGCCGCCGCCGCCTACGCCACTGCCGCCGGCCACCACCAAGGCTGCCGGCAGGCCCCTTGCCGCCGCGCCAGAGGTGCTGCCGCCGCTGCGGGACGGCGAGCGCATCGGCGCCTCGCCGCTGCTCGCTGCCCCCTTGGCGAGGGAGCCCCGGTGCGGCTCGTCGTCGTCGTCAGAGTCCTCAAAGCCGAAGCGGACGCGGTCGGCGGCGTGTTGCAGGGCCCGCTCGCCGTCGGGGCCCCGCAGGGCAGAGCGGGGCCGCGTTGCCGTGCCGGCCGCCCCCGCCACGGCCAGCTGCGGCGGCGCGGCCTGCTGCTGCTGCTGGGCGGCGAACGGGTGCGGCGCCGCCGCGCCTTCCGCCGCCCCGGACGAGGACAGCGCGGCGGAGGACCGGGAGCTGGCCAGCGCCACGGCTCCCCTGGGGCTGCTGACGGCGGCGGCACCTTGGGGGGTGAAGCGGGTGCTGGGGGAGGAGGGCGCAGCCACGGCTGTGCAGGAGGGGCCCTGCGCCCCTGGGCTGGTGATGGCGCTGCTGGTGTTGCTCAGGTCGGTGGTGGTGGGGGTGCCGGGGCTGCTTGGCGGGCCTTGGGGGCTGAGGGGGCTCGCGGGGGCGCGCCGCACCGACATGGGCACGTAGACGGCTGGAATCGTCCCAGACGCGACGTCCACGGACTGTGCCAGCGCCTTGGGATTGGCGAGCGCCTGCTGCGTGGCCTCCTGCTGCGCCTGGAGGGTCGGGAGAAGAACCGCCTGCGCGTGCGCACCCAGACGGGCCCCAGGCGTCCCGCCGAGCGCGTGTGGACACTTGCAGGAAAGGAGGTGAGCTCTCTTGAGGATTGCTTGCACCGTGCATGCGCGGAGCCGCTGCACTGCTGCCATTCGCATGCTCGGGCCTGGAAGGTGAGGCGCACCTTGTTGCTCAGCCGGCCTCGCGACACGGACGCAGGCACGCTGACTGGGTCCATCGACAAGGCGCCGCGTGAGGCCTTGTCCGTCGGCGCGCCTGCGCTCGCCATGGTGAGTGGCTCGTCCTGCTCGGCACTGAGGTGCGGAAGCTGCCGTGGACTGCCGAGAGCTCGCTGCCTCAACCACGCGCGCGCTGCGGTAGTGTGATGGCGAGATGCTGCATGCTGCGCTCTCTCTTCTGCGTCTCTGTGGGTCCTTCTGGTCCTCCTCGCCCATTGCCGTACAAGTGTACGACCAGTCAGAAACAGCTCACACACATCACGAAAAGTCCTTGCTCGTGTGGCGCACGGTGAGGTGCTGCAGCCTGCTGTTGGGCACGGCCAGCGCGCTCGAGCGTGACACTCGGCCCGACCCGCTGCCCCCGCCTGGCACCTGCACCGCCGCAGCCTGCGGCGCCGACAGGCGGGCGCTGCTGCTGCGCGGGGCCCCCGCCAGCTTGGCCACAAACGCCCCCGCCGCCGCCTGGCCCTGAGCCAGCATGGCCTTCAAGGCCCCGGCGCTCGACGCCGACGACCCGCCGGCGCTGCCGCTGCGGCGCGCCTCGCCCGCCCCGCCGCTCGCCAGGCCTCCGTCCCCGCCGCTGCCCCCCGGCTCCTGTTCCACCGCCGCCCCGCTGCACGAGCGCGAGCTGCGGCCGGCCTGGCCTGGGCCGGCGCCCACAGCCGCCAGCCCGCCGGACGAAGACAGGCGCGCGTGCGCCCACGCGCCTTGCAGCTGCGTTGGTGCCGGAGCTGCACCAAGCCCCCCTGCGCCCTGCGGCTGCTGTGGCGCCGCTGCTGCTGACGCTGTGGGAGGCGCGGGGGAGGGCGAGGAGAATGACGGCCCGGGCGAGTCGGGCAGGCCGAACGAGCTGACCTTGCCCTGCGCCAGGTCGTTGAGGTTCATCGCCACGGCCTTGACGGTGCCGCGGGAGAAGCTGCTGGGCGCCTGGGCCGACGCCGGGCGCGACGCGGTTGTGGCTGTGGTGGCGGGCCCGCTGCTGCTGCCGTGGCTTGGCGCGCCCGAGTGCTGCGGCGCCTCCGCCGCCTCGCCCTCCTCGTCCCCCCACGCGTGCCGCGAGGCAGCAGAGGGCGGCGGCTCGGCGGGCGCGTCCCCGTGCCACGTCTTGCGCGACTTGCCACCATGCGCCCGGTCCTTGCCGCCGCCCCCGACGTCGTCACCCGCCGCACTACCCGTGGCACCTGCGGGGTTGCTGTGCTGCGCCTGCGACGATGCTGTTGCTGCGGGCGCCGCGGCGCCGCCGCTGCCGGCAACGTCGGCTTCGAGGGTGGCAAAGGAGGGCGCGGTCGGGAGGCTGCTGCGCCGCGCAAAGGACGCGGCCAGCGGCAGCGACTCGGCCAGCGCGGCGGCAATGGTCTTGGACAGCGAGCTGTGCGGCTGGTGAGGCTCCAGCTGCTGTGCGCCCTGAGCAGGCTCGTGCGGCTCAGCGCCTCCTGCGCTGCTCTGGGAGGCCAGGCGCAGCGCGGCGTCCGCCGCGGCGGCGCGCAGGATGGCGCCCAGGGAGCCCGGGCTGCCTGCGCTGGCCAGGGCCGAGGGGTCGCTGACGCGGCTCATCTTGGCGAGCGGCGCGGAGGCGCTGGATGCTGTGGCGACGGGCGGCCTCGCAAAGCCGCCTTGGCCGCCCTCGCGCTCCTCGGCGTCCTTCTCCTCCTCCTCCTCCTCGTCGCCGCCGCCGCCAAGGCCCTTTGCGGCCACGCTGGCGTGCCGCGACATGCGCCGGGAACGCACGCTGACAAAGGACGGCTTGGTGGAGGGCGGCCGCGGCGCGCTGGGCGGCGCAGGCGCCAGGCTGCTGCTGCTGCCGGCGCTGCTGCCGGTGCTCCTGAGGGCGTCGGTCAAGGCCCGGAGCGGCACGCTCAGGGGGCTCTGCAGCCGCCGGGCCTGCTCCAGCAGCCGCCGCTCGTCCTCGTCCTCGTCCTCCTCGTCCTCATCATCACTGCCCACATAGGTGGGCCCCTTGGCGCCCGCCGACTTGCTCGGTTTGAGCGCCCCCTTGCCGCTCGAGCGGATCCCGCTGCCGTTGCCGCCCGCGCTGCCCCGCGCGAGGTCATGCTCCCCCGCGTCGCCGCCCTCGCCGTGCCTGCGAGGAAAAGCGCGACGCAGCGTGCCACTTGTGGCGCGTGGTGAAGGAGGGCAGTGGGCTGCCGGCACCGCCTGGCCCCGACCAGCAGCGCAACGTGTGCGCACGATCGTTCCCCGCACCTGAAGCCGGGCATGCTGCGGCGCCGCGCCTGGGCCGCTTTTACCGCCTGGACCTCACTCCACGCGTCGCCGTCGCCTCGATCGTCCTCCTCGTCGTCCAAATGCGCCACGTCCGTGACGCCCGACGTTTGGCTCATGCGGTGCCGCCGGGACGGCATCGAGAGGTGTACTTCGTGGCCCGACCTGCTCAGAGTGAGTTGGCGCCGCGCTGACTTGCCCTGCCCGTCGTTGCCGCCGCCGTCGCCGCCGTCGTCGTCGTTGCTGTCCGGCAGCCCGGCGAAGCGCACGCTCGGCGAGTGGAGGACCCTGGGACTGGGCGTCGCGGCTTGTGAGGGGGCGGCAGCGGTCGGGCTGGCCAGGTGGCTGTGGGGTTGGTGCCGTTCCCCGCCGGCGGCGCCGTCCACCGCCACCGTCAGGCCCGCCACGGCGCGACGTGTGTTTCCTCCAGCGGCGCCCCCGCCGCCCGCCGGCTTGAGCATGGGCCGTGCGGGGGAGGCGGGCGCCGGCTGCTGCGCCGGCGTTGAGGACGACGGCGGCGCCCTGCTCCCGGGCTCGTGCTGCGCGACGAGGAGGTTGATTTGCGAGGCGCTGTGGCCGCTGCTGTGGCTGTTGCTGGTCCTCAGGATGCCCTGAGTGCGCTGCAGGCTGGGGCTCAGTGGCACCGTTGTGAGGGGGCCTGAGCGGTCCACTAGGGCCGTGGGTGGCGGGGTGGGCCGGCTGGTGCGGTCACGCTCGGTGGCAGCGGTGGCTGCTGCGGTGGAGGCTTGAGGGCGGGAGAGAGGGCCGTGGAGGAGGGGGTGTGCGCCGTGCTGCGCCGGCGTGCTGGGGGACGTGGGGCGGCTGCTGAGGCTGGCCGCTGTCGCTGGCGCCCACAAGCGCGGAGCGGCGGGAGAAGAGGTGCGCCTGGGCGTCTAGGCTGCTCCCCTGTGCAGGTGGCGGCGAGCGCAGGCGTGCGTTGCAAAACTCAACTTGCCGCGCCAAGTGGAGGAGAGCGCTCAACTGCGAGCGCCAAGTCCAGGTGCAAAGAGGAACGTGGCTCACCTGCGGAGGTGTGGCGCTCGCACCGCCGGCCGGTGCTTTGCCGTCGTCGGCTGCCTGCTGCAGGGCGGCGGCCTGCGAGGCGGGCACCACCATGAGCCCGTGCGGCGTCTGGACCAGGACGACCGTCTCGCTGCCGGTGGCCGTCGTCAGCGTGGCCGTCATGAGGCCCCCGGTGGGCAGCGGCGCGCTGGCGGGGCCAGCAGACGCAGCACTGCTCTGCTGCCCGCCCGCCGCCGTGGGCGGAGCGGTGGCCGCCACCCCGGCAGGACCCTTAAGAAGGAGCGGCGGCGCAGGGCCGCCTGGGCTGCTCGGCGGCTGCTGCACCGACGCCAGCAGCGGCTGCGACGCCGGCCCGGCGGCAGCGCGCAGCGCCGCGCCCAGGAGGCCGGGGGAGTGGGGCGCGTCGGCGTAGCCCGTTGTTTGGTTGGACTCGTGCCCCACCGACGTGCGGGCGGCGCGGACGCTGGCCCTGGCCAGCCCCACGCAGTCTTCCGAGACGCGGCGGCTGAGGCTGCGCGGTCCGGGCGGGGCTCCCGTGACCGAGCTGCGGTGCTGCTGCTGCGCGCCCTGCGGGGAGGAGGCCGGGCCGTTGAAGGAGGCGCGCAGCTCGTCCGGCTTGAGGATGTTACGCAGCGTCATGGCCGTGTATGTCGCCCGGGTCCCGGGGGGCGTATACGCGGGCAGCTGCTGGTTCTCCAGGGTCGGGAGCAGGCGGGTACCGGTGGAACTGTGGCGGCGGCGCGTGCGACTGAGGCTGGGGCTGACGGCCAGCTGCACCGGCCCTGCCGACGCCACAGGTTGGGCAGACGCGGGCCCTGCTGCGGACGAAGGCGCACCGTCGCTAGCTGGACCGCTGCCATTGGTACCCCCACCAGCGCCCAGCTGCTCAAGCTGCTGCTGCATATGCGTTCTGTTCTTGGCGTTGCTGTGATGTGCTGGAGAAGGTCAAGCGCCGAGCGCCGGCGGCAGCGAGAGCACGCGAGCCTGAGAGCACGGGAGCGACGAAAGTGGGCAGAAAAGGCGATTGTTGTTGTTGGGGCTCTCTTCTGCTCGCTGCTACGGCTTCGTTCTGGTCCTGCATTACGCACCGAACCGCAAGCCGGGCGAGGGGGCAACAGGCGCGAGGCTGCTGTGCGCTCTCACCTCAGCTGCGTCGAGCTCGTGCTGGCGCTGCTGGACGGAACATCTCCAACGACTCGGCGGGTGCTGCAGGTAGTGCTGGCGACAAGTCGAGTTCGTGCAAGCGCACGCTGCGCAGGCACTCGTGCTCCTCACTGAGGCTTTCGAGAGGAAGCCGCGTGTGTGGCCACTCGTTTGGACTGTTTCAGGTTCAAAGGCGCAGCGCGCAGCGCAGGGCTGTCAAGGGTCACGACAGCGCGGGCAGCGCGGGCGGCGAGGCACTCTGCGGCGCCAGGTGCTCCCAGTGCTCGCTGCCCCGCCCGACGAGCGCGACGTGAGGGCTGGGCACCGTGAGGCCGGGCGCCAGGTGCGCGGCCGTCGCCGCCGCCGCCGCCAAGGCCCTCGGCGCGTCGCGCTCGAACCTGTCCAGCTCCGCTGCCACCACCTCCGCGTAGAGACTCCCCTGCTGCTGCCGGGCGGCAGCAAGGCCGCGCTGCTGCACGGCGGGGGGCCGCTTGCGCGAAGCCCCACCCCAGCCAGACCCCGTGCTGGCGGGCAGCGAGTACCTCGACGCCTCGTCCGCCAGAAAGAGCAGGGGCGCCGAGCCCTGCGCCGCCAGCAGCGCCCCGGCCGGGACGCCGGGGCGCTTGACCACCGGCAGCGCCGTCGGCGCCTTGGGGATGGGCCGGGGCGCGGGGCGGAACGCCGACACGTCGGGGAGAGCAAGCCCTTGCGCCGCCGCCGCTGCCGCTGCTGGCGAGGCCATTGAGTCGTGCCACTGCGCCACGTGCGCCTCGGGCGTTGGCTCAAGAAGGTCTCCTTGCGCTGGTGGAAGTTGGGCGGCAGGTGGTGTGGGTGGGTGGGCGCCGTCCACGTCGCCGGGTGGGCCAAGCTCGTCGGGTCCGGCCTGAGCGGGAGGCGTGGGGTGAGCTGCTGGGCCCCGAGGCGCCGCGGAGTCGTCGGTGAGCGCAGAGGCCTCGACCGAGACGCCGTCCACCACGACCCGCCGCCGCCGGGTGCCGTTGCGCTGCTGCTGGCCTGGGGAGGCGATGCTGGGCAGCCGCGTGGTGAAGTCGGACAGGATGTCGCAGTCGTCGCGCGCCTCAATCTGCACCACCTGCACAAGGATTCACCGAGTGCACGTCGAGGTGGGCTGTGCATGCAAACAACCCCCCCCCCCCCGAGTAGCAACAAGCATCTCCGTGCCGCACTCTCACCTGTACGGTGAGCGGGCCCATGACTTGCCCCCGCGTGAAGATGCCGCCGTGCGCGCCCGCCGCCATCGCCAGCGCCGCGCCGCGCGTGAGCAGGTGCAGGTGGCTGTTGAGCGCGGCCGACGAGGCGCCCGCACCCGGCGCGCTCTTGCCCTGCTGCGCCAGCCCCGGCGCGCTGCCGCCGGCCGCGGCCGCCAGCGCCGCCGTCTGCAGGGGCGGCACCGGCCCGCCGGCCGCCGGCGACGCAGCAGCGTGCTCGCGGGCGTTGCGATGCTGCTGCTGCTCGGCCGTCGCTGCGACGGACTGCGCCGTGGCCGGCGCCTGCTGCTGCGCGTGGTGCTGCTGGTTGGCGGCCACCGCCGCCAGCAAGTTGTGCGCCGCCGCCCGCCCACGCGCGCTGTTGACGTGCGGCGCCAGCAGCCCGTGCGACGACCCAGGCGGCAGGACGGCCGCCAGCGGCACCAGCTTTGGCGTCTTGATCTGCACCTGGTCCGAGTAGAAGCTCACGCCGCCCGGTGGCTGGTGGTGGGGCTGGTGGTGGCGAGCGTGGTGCGGGTGGCGGAGGTGCGGCGGCCGCGGCTCGGGGCTGCCGCCGCCTCCGGCGCCAGTAAAGCTGCCGCCGCCGGCGACGCTTGGGTGCAGCGGTGGCGGGTCGTCGCAGCCCTGCAGGTCGTCGCCGTCGGCGTACGGCAGGCTGGGCAGCTGCTCCACCAGGCGGCCGCTGTGGCTCCTGGCGGGCGGCTGCCGCGGCGGCCGGTCGCCGGCGCGGCGGCCGCGGGGCTGGCGGTGCGGCACGCTCTGTCGCACGTCGGCGTAAAAGTTGGTCAGGCGGGTGAGCGCCAGGTGCTGGCGCAGCTCCTCGCGGCGGTCCAGCACCCTGAGCCGCGCCTGCACCTCGCCCCACTGCTCCGAGGCCTGCCGCTCGGCCGCCAGGCGCGCCGCCTGCAGCCAATCAAATGCAGCGGGTGGAAGCGCGTCGGGAAGAAAGGCGGTGCGTGAGCAGGCCGGGCCTTGCTGAAGCAGCAGTTCTGCTGTGTGGTGCATGCCGGGCGGCCGCCCTGCGCTCACCTGGTGCTGGAAAAAGTCCAGCCCGGCGGCCTGCCTGCCGGCGTCGTCCAGCTGCGCGCGCCTGGCCGCCTCGGCGCGCTGCAGCGACTGCTCCAGCGCCTGGCGCGTGGCGGGCGGCTGCAGGCCTGACAGGTAGCGCCGGAAGTCGCGCAGCTCCTCGGGCGTCACGCGCACGTGGATGCGCGTGGGCAGCTCCTCGGCAACCTGCGCCGCCACCAGGTTAGGGTTAGGGTTAGGGTTGAGCTCATGTCCCTGACGTCCCCTCCTGCACCTCCACCGTCGTGCGCCTTCCCCGCCCGCATCTGCACAGCCACCACCAGGCGAGCGCATGTCCCTGACGTCCCCCACACCACCACTGCACCTCCACCGTCGTGCTCCTTGTTGCATAGGCGGTTGGCTCTTCCTCGCCTATGGAGCACTCCTCCCCCGCCCGCACCTGCACCGCCACCAGGCTCAGCGTCACCAGGAAGCGGCCAAAGCTCTGCCCGCCGTCGAACACGCCGTGGCGGCCGTGCGGCGCCGGGCAGTGCGCGTAGGCCTGGGTGGCCGAGGCGCGCGTGGACAGGCGCGGGATGACCTGCGCGTGGCGACGGGACGGCGAGCACCGGGCCGGGTGTGGAGGGCAGGGAGTGCGGCCGCGAGGACGGGCAAGGCGTGCGGCGCGGGCGGCGTGGTCTGTCACCTGGAAGTTGCAGAGGCACTCGCAGAGGCAGCGCGCGTCGACGGCGGCCTTGAGCCCCACCAGTCGCAGCCACGGCAGGTGCGAGGGGTCCTCCAGGTACGAGTACCAGCCAAACAGCTTGCGCAAGGTCGGCTCGGCCTCGCGGAGCGCCGCCTGCGCGGCATGGGCACCCACCCACGCACATGGTTTGTGGGCGCGCGTACCGGGGTTGAGTGGCGGGGCCGCCGCCGCCGCCGCCGCGTGCGACGAGGGACGCGGCGCCACGTCATCCATTGCCGCTGCGTGAGGCCGGCACGCGGGCGAGGGCCGTGCATTTCACGCAAGGAAAGCGCGCACCATGCTGGTGGTGGCGAAGAGCGCGTCGACCGGGCTGGGCTCGGCCGTGCCGAGCGGGTTGGCCAGCGGCAGCACCCAGTCCTTGACCAACGCGGCCCACTGCCGGTGCAGCACCGGCACGTGGCTGTCGCGCGACGTCGCGTTGAGGCTGTTGGCGTTGCGCAGCATGGACCGAGGCGTGACGCCCTCCTTGCTGCCGCCCTTGTAGCTCGTCGCGATGCTCACCTGCCGGTGTGCACGCACGCGGGTCTCTCGCTCACTCGCCCTTTACTCGTCGCCCGCAGCCTGCCCGCCGTCTGCCGCGCGCAACGCGCACCGGCGTCAGGTGGCCCCTGACGTTGCCCTTACCATGCCCCCGTGCCCCAGCCACGCACCTTCTCCGCCAGGTTGCGCCCCGACGTCTCGTCCGAGTAGTGCACGCGGCTCTGGCTCGCCACGCTCGCCGCCGGTTGCAGCACGCCGCCCGACCCCTCGCCCGCCGGCGCCTGGCCGCCACTGGAGCGGCTGTGCGCCACGCCCGACGTCGACCGACGGGCCGGCACCGCCCTGTCGAGGCTCGTGGCGCTCACGCCGACGAGGCTGGCGCGCAGGTCGGCGGCGCTCAGGTTGTCGGCGTGGAACGCCGAGGGCAGCGCCACCGAGGTGGTGGACAGCACGTGGTGCTGCTGCCCGCCGATGGACACGCGCGCCGGCTGCTGCTGCTGCTGGTGCGCGCCCCGGGGCGCGTTGGACTGGCGCGCCTGCAGCATGGACGCGCGGCGGCTGAGCGGCGCGCGGGGCGGCGGCTCGGGGAAGGTGGCGGGCAGGGTGAGGTCGAGGAGTGGTGCCAGGAAGGCGGGGTCGTGCACGTCGGACGGCGGCGGGTGCTGCCAGGCGGGCACGCGCTGCGCGGCGCGCACGGCCACGCGCTGCGCCACCACGCGGGCCAGGCAGTCGCGGAACTGCGCGTACGACAGGTGCGTGGGCTGCGCGGCGGCGGCGGCGGCAACGTGCACAAGACACACACACGATTGGGCAGGGCGAGCGGCCCGCAGGAGCGGGGATGAGCGCCGCAGTGGCACGGCGCGGCAGAACCCTGCGCTCACCGGCGCGCCGGCCTTGCCCGCGCACAGCCGCTCCACGGTGGTGGGCGTGGTGATGTTGTCGAGCAGGTTGCACTCGAACAGCAGCCTCAGGAAGCTGCCCAGGCTCATCATGACGGCGCCGCCGCTGCCCAGCATGCTGCGGTCGCAGTACGCCTCCCAGACGGCGTGCAGCGGCTTGTCCAGCTCGTGCAGGTGCAAGGCCTGCGCCGTGCACGGGTGCGGCACTGACGGCGTGGCACGCCTGCTCCTGGCCGCACACAAAGAGCGTGGGCAGCGGCATGCGTGCCGCACTAGGCGCGCACCGAAAAGTCGCATCTCCTGAGCTCCAGCGCGGCCTTCCAGGCCTGGCGCACCGAGGCCACCTTTTTGAGCCCGTGCTCGAGCGCGTCGCACGTCCGGGCCTTGGCCTTGCGGTGCATGGCGCCGCCTCCCCGGTCGCTGTCGCTGTCGCTGCCGGCGCTGGAGGACGGCCGCGCATCTGCATGTACGTAGAGGGCGCAGGGAGCGACGCGCAGTAGTCGTGGGGGTGTCTGTGAGCGCAGAGGCCACCCCAGCGACCGTGTGCTGGGCCCAGTCGCCGTGCACCTTTGACCCAGGCGGACCACGCCAGCGGCTTGGTCTGCAGGCAGGGCGTTGATCGTGTGGCTCAGCAGCTGAATTGCAAGATTCAACTGCGCTGCGTTGCTGTGAACGCAGGCCGCGACTGCCCCGACGCGCGCCGCCCGCTCACCGCTTGGGCGAGGCAGAGCTCCACCCAGTCATCAGAGCCCAGGTTCTGCACGCCACGCGCGCCGATTGCGCACGCACTAAAACTCGTGAGAAATGCCGCTGCACTGCGACGAGGCGAGACGGTCAACATGGCCGTACCGCCTCTTCGACTCGGAGAGCAGTACAGAGCGAGAGATGCGCCTCACAAGGCTGCGCTCACCAGATACTTGAAGAAGGCGCTGATGAGGTGGCCCTGCAGCTCGCTCCTCTTGGCCTGTTCAGCAGCGGCCGCTCGGACCGCAGGCGTCACGAGCAGGCTCTCGGTGCGTGCCAGAGACATGGCGCCCTGGTGGTGACGAATTCACGCTTCCATCGCCTCGTGGGTGCTCTGTGGCGCGATTTGAGAGGAGGGCGCCAGGAAGCGAGTTCGAGTTGCGGCGACAGCTAGGATTTCGGCTGGGGCTCCAGCAGAGGAAGAAGAGGGAGGAGCAGTCAGTGGAGAAGCTGATTGGCTGCGATTCACGCCCTCCTCACTCTGCTCCATGGTGCGCCGGCAGCACCCGGGCCCTCGCGCGATCATGCGGCCGCCTCAGTCGCTTGACGCCAGGTAGACCCACGGCGCGCAAGAGCCAGTGATAGCAAGTGCACAGGAGGAGCTTGAGGCTCCTTCTGTGAGCCATGGCGAAGATGGTTCCAGCCGTGAGCGCGTGACATCCACCCACGGCATGATGTCGTCCGGCGACGGTGACCGCAACTCGGACGGGAGCGGCTTGAGGGCTCCCCCAGCGCTGCAGTCCGACAGCCCTCGCCTTCCGCGGAGTGAGGGTGGAGGCGCGCGCGCGCCCCAGGACCAAGTCGCATTGGCCTCCGCGCCAGACCCGCAGACCTTCCTGACTGCGGGACGCAGCGCGCTCCCCGACGACGACTCCACTGAGCCGCAGAGCCGCACGTCCGCGCCTGCGATCCCGGGCCCGGCCGGTCCTCCTCCTGCGGTACATGCAGCGGCGATGCGCCAGGACCAGCAGCGGCCCCAGCACCTGCCGCCCATCAGCGAGACGACCAGCAGCGTCACAGGTGCAGCTGGTGGGCCCCGCGCCACAGCCAGCCCGCAGCCGATGCTGCCCAAGCCGGCGCCCTCGCCCTTCCAGCAACCCCTGCCCGGCCACATCCCTGGCATCGAGGAGCAGCAGCAGCAGCAGCAGCAGCAGCAGCAGCGGCACATCACGCTGCAGGTGCCGGCCACGCCCGTGGGCGGCAGAGGCGGGCAGGCCGTGGCGCCCAGCCCCATGATGGCGCGCAGGGCACCGTCGCGGGCCGTGAGCACCGGCGGCAGGGCGGCGCCCAAGCTGACGCCGCGGGAGCTCAAGCAGGGCCTGCGCCTCACCGTGCACCACGCCAGCGGCGAGCACAAGGTGCGGCGGCACCCTTGACCTGACCTGCCTGGAGCGCTTTGGTCAACGTTAGGACCTCGCGTTGACACGCCCCAAGGCCTGCCTGCTCATACGGCGCAGCTGGCGGGCGAGGGCGTGCCGGAGCTGCGGGCGGGCAGCCCCGTGTTTGAGCACCACGGGCACGGGCCCTCGTCCTCCTCGCGCAACGGCAGCGGCATCCGGGCCCTGCCGGCGGTGCTGGCCAAGGGCACGGTGGTGTACGCGCCGGCCGAGCCCGAGGACCACCTGGTGGCCAGCACCGAGCTGCTCATCAAGGGGCAGCTGGGGCCCAGGACCTTTGGCAGGTGCGGGTGCGCGCCGTGGGGAGGCATTGGCGCGCTGAGCGCCGTGCACGGTGTGGGCGCTTCAGGACGCGGTGGCCCAACGCGCGGCCCCTTGAGAGATAGGATAGTGGTGGCGGGCGCCGTGGCTGCGGCGCAGGCTGTACGTGCTGTGGCCCAGCAGCGTGGCCAAGGTGCCGCGCTGGCTCCGGCACAACTTCCACGAGCTGGACCCCATCACCACCCGCGTCATGGTGAGGGCTGCGGACCAGCAGCTAGCGGCCCTTGCCCGTCCCCCGGCTCTCGCGCCCTCTCTAAACGCTGTGCGAGAGCGTGACCTCGCGGCTCTGCACGAAGCTTGCACAGCTTGCACAGGAAGGGTGGCTAGGGGGCGTGTCAGGAAGAGGCAGAGGCACATCACACCACACGTTGACTGGGTGTGCACGGCTCGCCTGGCGAGCAATTGTCAGGTCGGGAGGTGCATGGCCCAGCCTTCCTCAACCACGCCTACCGGCGTTCCCTTCCTTTTGTAAACGCCGTGCGTGCTGAGCATGCATGGCTGGTGGGGACGCAGGTCGATTGGCAGGCGCCCCTGACGATGCGCATGCTGCTGGCCGTGCTGGGCAAGTACGACGACTACAAGGCGCAGGTGAGCGGCGGCATGAGCAAGAGTGGCCCCCTTCAGGCCTGAGCACGCAGCGTTGTCAGGTGGTGGCGTGCCGAGGAGCGTGCTGTGGACCACGAGGGCTGTGCCCTGAGCTTTGCGCAGGTGTTCCTCGTGTACGAGGCCAACAGCGTGCTCGCGCCCGGCGCCACGTTCGCCACCAACGGCGCCGGCACCATCGGCGAGCCGTCCGACCAGCCCTACCTCTTGGCGATCAAGCTCGCGAGCAGCGAGAAGGCGCTGGCGTCGCCCGCGTCGCCGGCCATGGAGGCTCTGCACGAGGTGGACTCGCACGAGGAGCGCGCGTCGGCCTCCGAGGCGCCCGGCGAGGGGGGCGGCGCGCCCGAGGGCGGGCAGGCGCGGGGCATGCTGCTATGCCCCGAGGTGCTGGCCGACATCCACCACGCGCAGGAGGCGGCGAACCGGGCGGGCGGCGCCAACGTCTCGTCGCAGAGCTCCGAGGCGCTCGTGCGGCTCGGCAAGCTGCTCAACGTCAACCCGGTGAGGGGAGCATGAGCTGCCACCTGCAACGCGTGTCAGCGTGCTGGGGGCTTTTGGGTGCACGACCTGCGGGCCGCGCGGCATGCGCAAGTGGTCCTGGCCGCACATGGGCTACCGTCGCCGCGCGCGCAGGAGAACAGCATGGGCCTGGCGACCACGCTCTCCGCGCCGCTGTACGGCGACGACGGCAAGGTGAGAGGAGAGGCCCCCTTGTGCGGGCTTCACAGCCTGGGTGCCTGCGTTCTGGCTGCCCCAGACCCGCTCACATGATGTGAAGCCGACGCCGTGGCGCCCGCAGCTCAACTTTGACGACCTCCCGCGCATCGCGCTCCAGCAACGCAACATGGACAACGTCAAGCTGCTCATCATGCTCAAGTGAGTGCAGTGGCCAAGGATGCGCGGCGCTCGACCCCCTCCGACACACCTGCGCGCTCCCGACCCACCCCATGGCTTCTCTAGGACGCACCACGGACTGCGAGCGCACTGCGTCACGCGTGCTGTGGGCACCTGCGCGCGCAGCGTGCTGAGCCCCAGCCTCAAGGAGAGCCGGCTCTTCCGCCAGTTTGAGCGGCTGGCCATCATGCACCGCGACGCTGAGCTGCTGCTCATTCTGCTGTTCAAGACCAAGCACGAGATGAGCTGGCGCGCGCTCACCTTTCTGCTGCATTACATGTGGAGCACGGCCAGGCGCCTGCCGCCCACGGGCCTGTTTGTGGACCAGGGCAAGCTGGGCAGCAAGGAGCCCAGCGCGCTGCTGGACGCCTCTGTTTCGCTCAGCGCCAACGGCGGGCCAGGTGCGCGACACGAGGCATGCGCGCGCGCACGGGCTGGGGCGCGCGCGGATGTAGCTCCTGTGCGCACCGCGCGACGGGCGCGCGCACGCCAGCTCTGGCCTCCGCCCTGCGTGAGGCTGCTGCGGCGTGCAGGCGCCACGGCCGTGTACAACGGCGTGAGCCTGGCCGACGAGATCCAGTCCTTCCTGCTGCACTACCTCTTCTCGCGCCGCCAGCCGCTGTCCGCCACGTCGGCCGTGCTGCGCGCCTGCAAGCACGAGATCGACGAGAACTCCGAGTCCAAGCACTACATGTCGGCCGTCTTTAACCGCTTCCAGAGCCTCAACGCCGCGCTGCTCAAGCAGGTGGCCTTGGGGGGCGCTTGCTCACGCGAACCTGTGCCACAGACCCCGCCGGGCACCTCGCTGAGCCGTTTGTTGTTGAGTGGAGACCTGAGGCCAGCGACCGCCGTGCGTGCGCTGGGCGTGCCTGGGCGCAGGTGGGGCGTCTGCTGGGCCACACGCACAGCGTGTCGGTGCTGCACGGCGTGCTGGACCCCGAGGTGCTGCACCCCGACAACCCGACCGTCAACGACACCAGCCCCATGCAGGTGCGGGTGGTTCTTCCCGTCCCCGTGCCGCAGCCGACACACGCAGTATGTTTGCCGTGCTTCAAGGCCCCTCCGCCATTGCGCAAGTGCGACCGAGGTCCAAAGGCGGGGAAGCATGGCCGGGGTTTTGATGTCCTGTTGCGCAGCCCTGACCCATGCTGGTGCAAATGCGTGCGCACCGGTCTGATGATTGCCACTGGGGCGCACAGGTGGCGCTGGACAGCGACGACACCGAGTTCATGGTGCACCCGCTGGTGGCGGTCTTCACGCTCTACACGTGGCACGGCTCGGCGTTCCTGGCGCAGACGTCGTGCAGCGACCCGCGCTCCACCAGCCTGCTCTCGCCCTACATGGGATGGAGGTGAGGCGCACGCTGCGGCTGCCGCCCTTGACTCTGCGAAGACGCCGGGCCCATCGCCAGCTTGGAACCATAGCAAAAGGGTGCCGTGTCAACGCGCGCACTGACGCAGGCTAGTCAAGGCCGCGGGCTTTGCCGGCGGCGCCAGCGACTTCATGATCCGCCCCGCCATGCGCCTCTGGCACCTCTACGTCTTCACCTCCACCTCGTTCTTCAACTCGCCGCGCGGGCGCTGGGCCATGCACATCCTCTGCGAGGTGTGTGTGCGCCCGCCCGCCCGCCCACGTGCCTGTTGACGAATCCTGTGCCCAACGCGTGATGCGACACTGTGTTTCCCTCGAACGCCCCTGCAGGTCTTCTTCCTCATCATCTTCCAGCTGGTGGTGTTCTACCCCCGCACCCAGTTCACCAAGCCACTGTTCCTGGTCTTTGGGCTCCAGGTGGCGGGCAACCTGGTGGAGATTGCGCAGCACGTGCACTGCAAGCACGGCTCCATGTACCGCATCAACAGGCGCGTGGCCCAGCTGCCGCCCGCTACTGTGTGCGCTGCGTTTCTGCCCTCGCAGCAACCTCTAGAGGCGTCCAGCTCATCAGCTCGCCAAGCAAAACTGCGCCCTTGCCTCGGAATGACACCGCCGCCTCAGCGTGGGGCCCACGGTGCTTGCTTGGCCGCTGCAGGTACGTGGACGACCCGTGGAACGCGCTCAACTTCCTGACCAACGTGGTGCTGGCGGGCGTGCTCTTCATGCTGGTGCTGAGGGCCTTCAGGGTGCCCGACACGGCGTTCGAGGACGGCTACGCCGTGGGCGACTGGTGAGCGCTGTGTGTGTCAAGCTCCCGCACTGCTCACGTCCTGGGTGCCCTGCCACGACGGGCTGGGACGCCCCACCCCGCCAGCAGCCGCCACGCATGCCATCTGCCACGCCGGAACTGGCAGGCTCAGAAATGCTGCTTGGCTCATCCATCGCCTGGCCGACTGGGCAATATGTCGGCTCGGCCTGAGGCATCCGCGCCAGCAGGCCCGCCAGGCACGTGCTGTGCCGCGCTCGCGACCACACTGCGCAGGGTGGGCATTGTCGTGTGCTTCATGGCGGCGCCCGTGTGGATCCGCACGCTCAGCGTCCTCGTGCCGCTCTTCCCGCGCCTCGGGCCCCTGGTGAGCCCTGGATGTGCTGCCAAAGTTCCTCCTTCTTTCGGGCCTCTGGACGGCCCACGCAGCTGCAGGAACGCATGCACTTTCCTGCCACGTGTCGCCACCGTGTGCGTGCCGTGCGTGCGCAGCTCATCACTGTGTCGCGGATGGCCAACGACCTCATCGCTTTCCTGGTGCCCCTCATCGTGGTGATGGCCGGCTTCACCACGATGCTGGTGGGCGCCTTCAGCTCCAGCATCACCGAGTACAGCAACTTCATCCAGGTGAGCACGAGCAGATGGAGCGCGGCGGTCGCCCCGCGATGGCCCTGCGCGCCCAGACCCAGGACAGGAGGCGCGAAATGGGACCGGACCCCCCCAACCACACAGCTGACGGCATCGTACGCCGCGGAGGGCCTGGGTGGTGCATGCTGCCTGCGCAGGGCCTGCTCACCCTGTTCCAGTCCATGCTGGGCGGCTATGACTTTAGCGTGTTCCAGGAGGACGACGACGGGAACAAGTTCCCGCTGCAGCTCTACCTGTTTGGCTCCATCATGCTGGTGAGCCTCACGCACACGCCCTAGTTGGAGCACAGGCTGCACATGGACCCCGCCCCTGCCCCAAATCGGCGTTTCGGGCGTCCGCGGTGGTGCGCCGCATGGCGGTGAGGTGCGGTGTGGCCATGCCCCCACCGCCGCGCAGGCCACGTACATCATCCTGACCACCATCCTACTGTTGAACCTGCTCGTGGCCATCCTGTCGAATCGTTACCGGCCCGACGACCTGGAGGCGGACACGCAGATGCGCATCTCGCGGGTGGTGGACTACTATGACGTCCAGGTCGAGCACGGGCTCGTGTGCTCGCCCTTTTGCCTGGTCCAGGTCAGTGAACCTGGCCATTGGATTGGGCACTAGGGCAGAACTGTACGTCGTGCATTGGGATTGGCGGAATGCGCATCGGATGTGACAGAGTGCGCCCCAGGGGGCCGGGGCGCGGAAGGGCGACGTGGCGCTTCGCGGAGCGCAGTCCTAAAGCCAGCGGTCGGATCGGCGCCCCTGTGTGGCTGCGCAATGACACGTAGGTGTCGCTGTTCTGGATCCCTGGCCCCAAGCGCACCAAGAACCGGGCGTCCATCGCGCGGTGGTGGGGGCTGGTCCCGCTGGACGGCCCGGCGGCTCCCGGCGACGTGACCAAGCACCTCCGCTCCGGCAAGGCACGTCCTCGCCCTCTCGACCGCACGCGAGGTCTTCTTTACAACTTTCGCTTCTCCAGTGCTGTCCAGTGCAGAGATGCTCTCTGGCGCGCCTGCGACCGCCTGCCGCCACGTGCATGCGTCGTATGGCCGCGCAGCTCGAGGTGCCCTACTTTTTCTACCTCCTGACGCTCTACCCCATCATGGCCATCGTCGCCAACGTCGTGTTCTACTGCTACGCGCCGTTCGCCGTCCTGCGCTTCTCGATCAAGACGTTCAAGAAACTGCTGCGCCGCCGGGTGAGCCTCAGCGGCGCATCGCGCACGGCTGTGCACTTCGCGGGGCATCGAGTTGCAGAGCCCGCGCTGCTGCTGGAACGACTGTTGCTTGGTATGGGATTGCGCGCGTGTGTCGCTTTCTGCAGAAGAGCGCCAAGGTGGCGCCCGACGACCTCTTCACCACCGGCCCCTCGGTGCACCCCGCCCGGGCCGTGGGCGAGAGCGTGGTGAGCTTGCACCAGCCCGACCTGGCCAACGCCGCCTACGCGGGGCCGACCGGCTCGCACCCGCGCCCGGACGACGATCCCGACTGCGAGGACTCCGAAGACGGGCGGCGCGTGATGCGGCAGATCCACGCCGCGTGCGTGGGCCGCGCGTCCTTCGCCGCCAAGCAGCCGTCCACGCACGAGGACGACAGTGGCCGCTGGGCGATCCCGTCATCCAGGGGATCGGCGACGTCGCTCGGCAGCGACTCGTTCACGGCGCAGCTCTCCACCAAGGGCGCCCCGCCGCAGCACTCGGTGAGCGCCATGCGCGCGGCGCCGCAGCCGGGGCCCGTGGCCGAGTCCTCGGCCAGCGAGGACGCAAGGTCGCAGCCGCTCCTCCAGGACGGCGCACGCCGCGACAGCACCAGCGAGCACGCGCCGCTCCGCGCCGGCGGCGGCGCGCCCTGGTCCGCTCCGGTCGGCGACACGGCGGCGGCCCTGCTGGACACCAACCGCAAGCTGTACAAGACCGTGTCGACCGCCATGCAGGCCGCTCGCGCCGCGCTGCCGCAGTCGCAGAGTGAGTCCTGGCGTCCGCAACGGTGCTGCATACCCATAGCCAGCGTCGGCGCAGCAGTGTGAGCAGCACCTCGCACGTGCAGCGTGTGGTGGCGTGGGCCTCGCTGGCCTGGCGGGGAGGGTCACGGCTTCCGCACACGGCGCGTGACGGCCGCGCCTTTGCCGTTGCACTGTGCGTGCACGCAGGTGGCCGGCTGGAGCGCCTGGAGGAGAAGCTGCTCAAGTCGTCCGGCCGGCAGGGCCAGGTGCTGCTTTCCGACCTGGGCAGCCAGGTGCTGTACTGGCTGTCCATGGGCGTGCTGGTGGCCATTGGCATGGTCGTGTACCTCTTGCTGCTGGGCCTGCTGCTCATGACGGCCTGGACCACCCTCTACATCTGGGCAGGTGAGGGAGGGGTGCTTTGTCCTGTGAGGCAGGGACGGAGCGCACCCGTGCAAGAGCTCACAAGCTGCGGGGACATGGCGCCACTCCCACTGGGACTTCTGCCGTGCGTGTCCAATCGTGCGCAACAGGCAAGGTGGCCTTTTCGTTCTGGAACATCTTTGTCACGCCGTGGGTGATCCTGGCGCGCGAGTTCGTGGCCAGTGCCGCCCCGCCAGCCAGCACCAGGGGCGGCTCCGTCATCCAGGTGCGGTCGCAGAGCCGCCCTAGCTGCCGTGTCTTTGCGCCGCATGCATGATTGCTGCGTCCTGTGCCGCGCCGACGCAGTAAGTGCCATCCCACCGCACCGCCGCGCGTGTTGTACGCGCGCAGGCGGCGGAGAGCGCCTCGCCGGAGAAGCGCGCCGCCATCCGCGGCAAGTGGCAGGCCGCCCTGGCCAAGGTGAAGCAGGCCAAGGCCGTGGCGCAGCCCGACAGCGTGCTGGGGCCCAGGGACATCGCCGGCGCCGTCAGCCTCTCCAAGTTTGCGCGCCTGCTGCCCAAGTGGGGCTGCGCGCACATGCTGGCCGGAACGGTGAGGATGGTGCCGTGCGAAGAGGCCTTGGCCCGCCGCTTGCTGGCCAGGTGCTGACGTCGTGCGCGCGCACGTGTTGGCCTTGAGGCTTGCAGGAGTACGCCGGCGCCGAGGTGGCCGAGAGCCTCGAGGCGTTTGAGGAGGTGGGCGGGGACGACGACGACGACGAGGAGGACCCCTACCAGCCCATCCTGGACATGCTGGGGGAGCTCAAGTCCTCGCACCAGGCGCTCATGGCCGAGCTCGCCAACATCCGCCGCATACTCCCCGCTGGCGGCGGCGGCGGCGGCGGCGCTGCTGGGCCGGGGGCACCTCCCGGTGCCGGGGCCGTGAACGCCCAGGCGGTGCTGGCGTCCTTCGACGGCGCGCAGCGGCTGGGCGCCTGAAAAGCCGTCGGCGTTAGTTGAGGCAGGTAGATGCTGGAGTCGACTGGACAGGCAGATGCACATGACGAGCAGGCTCACCGTTCCTGAGGCTGTCACGATCTTTCTTGCCGGCTGAGCGAATCTGTACCTCTGGTGGTTGGAGCGGCGGGCGGGGCTGACGAGACGTGTGTACTCGCACGCAGCTGCAACACTCACTTCTCTAGAGCACTGCGAATAGCAGCTGCAATGGCTGCTGCGGGCGGCAGCGCTGCCTCCAGTGGCGAGGCGCCCTCTCCAGCGCAGCAGCAGCAGGCGGAAGGGTCGCTGCTGGCCGAGCTCTTTGCAGGACAACAGGAGAGCGGCAGCCAGGAGGTCTCGCTGCGCTTCCTCATGCCCAACCAGGACGCCGGCGTGCTTCTGGGGGTACGTGGCGCGACTCGGGGGTCATGAGCACTGGAGGAGCATGGCCGCGCTCGCCTGCGGTGCTCCTGGACGCCGCCGTGCTGCCGTGGCGGACGCATGCCGCTGGCGACGCGCGCGCGCGCGCCTGCGCGTGATCGCTCGCTTCCTGCGGGGCGGCGCAGCTGCACACAGTGTTGGAGGCCCCGCGTGTGCGGCCACAAGTGCTCACAAGGAACACGCAGCAGCAGGGCCGTGCAGAGCAGCAGGGGTGCATTGCGTCAGAGCGCGATTGGGAGGGGCCCGCTGGCAGCACGGTGGGAATGCGCACGTCGGGACGGCCGCCACGACGGCCGATCTGATTCCCACCGCCCCGCCCCGCACGCTCCCTTTACCACACGCATCCAGTGGCACGCGCTCGCGAAGCACGCATTGCCGCATGAGCGGCAGGGGCGCGCCGGCCGCCGCCTCACTGACTGTCGCGCCACCACGTGCGCCGTCCGCTCTCTCGCAGCGCGGCGGCGGCAACCGGCGAGAGATTCAGGTCCTGACCGGCGTGCGCCTCCAGTTCTCGCGCCCGGACGAGTTCTGGCCCGGCACGGCCGAGCGCATCATGCTCCTTTCCGGCCCGCTGCAGAGCGTTGTCAGCGCGCTCATGCTTTCCATCAGCAAGCTGCACACCTCGCAGCAGAGGCTGCTGCAGCAGCAGCAGCAGCAGGACGGCGTGCAGCTGCCCGCAACGCTCTCCACGCGAGACAGCCTGCAGCTCTCCACCTCTGGCGCCGGCTCCACCACCACCTCGGCACCCCCGCCCCACCTGCTGCAGCAGCTCACCCACCAGCAACACGACGGCGGCTTGCTGCAGCCGCCCCCGCCGCTCCAGCTGGTCGACCACCTGAACAGCCTCTCGCTCAAGGACGCCGTTGCCGCTGCGGCCAGCAGCGGCACGCCCCGCACCGTCTCCACGGCGGACAGCGCGCTCGCCACCATGCTGCCCTCCTCCTCGGGGCCATCAGGGGCCGCGGCGGCGGCGGCGGCGGCGGCGGCCACCGCGCCCTCCTCGCACCCCTCCACCGGCGCGTCCGACGTGCCGACGGTGCTGCCGCTGGGCGCCGAGCCGACGGGCCCAGCCGCTGACGGCTCCTCCTCCTCCGCCGCTACGACCGTCAGCCCGCAGCTGCTGACGGCGGCGCTCATGCCCGCGCACCCCATCCAGGTGCGGCGCCTGCCAGGGGCCTCTCACCACCTCGTCCTTTTGCCAACCTCGTTTTCCAAACCTGGCTTGCTGTTTCGCTGTCCTGAGCTCCCCTCTGTCGTCATCCGCTCTGGTCCAACCAACCTCTGACCGCAGATCAAGCTGCTGGTGCCCGCCGCGTCGTGCGGGCTCATCCTGGGCCCCGGCGGCGCCACGCTGCAGCAGCTCAACAGCGAGGCCGGCGTGGCTATCAGCCTCTCGCCGCAGGACCGCACGCGCGGCCTCGACTACGAGCGCGTCGCCACCGTCTCGGGCTTCTGGAAGGCGGCGCTGCGAGCGCTGGTGCTGCTTGTCAGCCGCACCATGGCGCAGGCCGGCGCGCTGCCGCCGGCGGGTGGCGCCGGCGCCGGCGCCACCAAGCAGACGCTCGGCCCCGTTGGCTCCGCTGCCGGCTGCGGCGGCGGCAGCGGCGACATGCTCGCCGCCGCTGCTGCCGCCGCCGCCGCGCCGCGCGCGCCGGTGCCTGCGCCGCTGCACCAGCACCTCATGCACCACCAGCAGCACCAGCAGCAGGCGGCGGCGGCGGCGGCGCGCGGCGGTGTCGTGTCGGCCGGCGCCGTGCCGCCGCACCTTGTGATGGGGCCGCCGCTGCCGCCGCCACAGCCCGAGCCCACCAGCATGCCCATGCTGCAGCTCTTTGACCACCTGCCGCAGCAGCAGCAAGCCTGGCAGCAGCTGCCGCTGCCGCAGCCCGCCGGCATGCCGCCCACCGTCTCCGCGCCGCCGCTGCCGCTGGGCGGCGGCGGCGGCGGCGGCGGGAGCGGCACGCCCTGGCTGCTGTCGGGGCCGGCATCCGGCGCCGGCACCTTTGCCGGCGGCGGCGGCGGCGGCGGCTTCCCCGTCACGTCGGCGTCCTCGGCGCCGGCCTTCTCCACGTTCGTCGCGCGGGCGGCGGCGCCGGCGGGCCCGCTCGGCGTGCCGGCGGCCATGCACCTCAGCGCCGACCAGCTCACGCCGGCAGGGCTGCCGCCCAGCGCGCTGCTTGGTGGTGGCGTGGGCGTGGGCATGGCCGGCGTTCCGCTGGGGCCGCCTGCCACGCCCCAGACCGTGTCGCTGGCGTCATCATCCGGCACGACGGTCACGGCGTACCCTCGCCTGATGCAGTTCATGCAGAAGCCCGGCGGCGGCGGCGGCGGCGGCGGCGGCATGGTGCTGCCGGGCGGCGCGGCGCCAGCGCCGGCGCCGGCGGCGCCGCTGGCGCTTCCGGCGCTCCCGGCTGCGCACCCGCTTCAGCAGCAGCAGCCGACGGCGCCCGTGTACCTGCAGCAGCAGGTGCTGAGCGTGCTGCAGCAGCACCAGCAGCAGCCAATGGCCGCGGCAGTGGGGCCCGGCACGGGCGGCACGGGCAGCACGTCGGCGCACTCTGCTCAGTCGCAGCTGTCGCTGTGGGTGGACGTGTCGTTCC
>VFQP010001291.1_pt1 | contig 34557 bp, 36 predicted proteins | sample 3512351 | NCBI WGS metagenome assembly VFQP01 (sample SAMN10412372, study PRJNA504923) | tailings metagenome | isolation source: Relicate 1 Philex TSF1 revegetated site | place: Philippines: Tuba, Benguet | collected 2017-08-29
TCGGCGACCGCCATCATCGCTTCCAGGCGGCGCAAATACCGATCGGTGCGCCAATCCTTGGCGAGCTCGACGCAGGCGCGCACCAGCTGGCCGGGATGTTTCTCCAGCTTCGCCTCAAGCCGCTCGAACAATGTGAACGCGTCGGCGGTGGCGCCGGCGAAGCCGCCGATCACCGAACCGTCCGGCCCGATGCGGCGCACTTTGCGCGCGTTGGATTTGATGACCGTGGGCCCAAGGCTCACCTGGCCGTCGCCGGCGACGACGACGGACCCCGCGCGGCGGACGCACAAAATCGTCGTGCCGTGCCAAAGCTCGTTTTTCGGATTGTCCATGGCGACTCATCTAGGCAAAAGGTTAACGCGCTTCAAGACGATAGCCCGCAATCGCGCTTATGTGTGGCCCAATACCCTTCATATCCCGTATAACTCGGGCGTTTTCCGGCACTTAAGAGAGAGCCATGGCCGAAGCCAAATCCGCTGTCGTCGTCCTGCCCGTCGCGCGCCGCGCCACGGTCAAGCGCGCGACCAAGGAGACGCAGATCGAAGCGACCGTCAACCTGGACGGTACGGGCGTCTACGACGTCCACACCGGGATCGGTTTCCTCGACCACATGATGGAGCAGTTGTCGCGGCATTCGCTGATCGACATCCATCTGCGCGCCAAGGGCGATCTGCATATCGATTTCCACCACACGACCGAAGATGTCGGCATCGCGCTGGGCGAAGCCGTGTCGAAGGCGCTGGGCGATCGCAAGGGCATCGTGCGCTACGGCGAAGCGACGATCCCGATGGACGAGACGTTGACGCGCGTGGCGCTCGACGCATCGAACCGGCCCTATCTGATTTGGAAGGTGAACTTCACCCGCCCGAAGCTGGGCGACATGGACACCGAACTGTTCAAGGAATGGTTCCAGGCCTTCGCGCAGGCCGCGGGCCTGACGCTCCATGTCGAAAATCTCTACGGCGAGAACAACCACCATATCGTCGAGAGCAGCTTCAAGGCGCTGGCGCGCAGCTTGCGCGCGTCGATCGCCATCGATCCGCGCAAGGCCGACGCGATTCCGTCGACCAAGGGCGTGCTCGGCGGCGGCTTGGCCGACGGCCAGAACGTGTGATGCGGCGCCCGAAGCGTTATACGGCGCATCTGCGGCCTTTCGCGCGCGACGTCGATCGTGGTGCTGTGTTCGTGAAGGACGGCTTCTCCTGGGCCGCCTTCGCGTTCCTGCCGTTGTGGGCGCTGTATCATCGCCTGTGGTGGGCCGCCTTCGGCATCGTCGTCGCCTATGCGTGCCTCGCCTTGGCCGTCGACGTGCTGCATCTCGATCCGTTCACCGATGCGCTGATCGGCATCGGCTTCGCGTTGATCGTCGGCTTCGAAGCCAATGATTGGCGGCGCGACGATCTCTATCGCCGCGGTTGGGTCGAACGTGGCCTCGCCTCGGGCCGCGATTTGGACGAAGCGGAGCTCGATTGGTTCCGCCGCCACCCGGCCGCCCTATGAAAATCGCCGTCGTCGATTACGGGTCGGGCAATCTGCGCTCGGCCGCCAAAGCGTTCGAGCATGAGGCGAAGGGCCGCGCCGAGATCGTCGTCACGTCGGACGCCGATATCGTGCGCAAGGCCGACCGCATCGTGTTGCCGGGCCAAGGTGCGTTCGGCGATTGCGCGGCGGGTTTACGCGCCGTGCCCGGCATGGTCGAAGCGCTGAACGACGCGGTCGTCAAACGCGGCGCGCCGTTTCTCGGCATTTGCGTGGGCATGCAATTGCTCGCCGCGACCGGTTACGAACATGGCGTGCATGAGGGTCTCGGCTGGCTCGGCGGCGAAGTGCGCCGCATGGAACCGAAGGACCCCGCGCTGAAACTGCCGCAGCTTGGCTGGAACGCGCTCGACTTCGCCGATCATCCCTTGTTGAAGGGTTGGCCGAAGGGTGCGCATGTCTATTTCGCCAACTCCTATCACTTCACGCCGGCCGATAAGGCGAATGTGATCGCGACGGCCGATTACGGCGGGCCCATCGTCGCGGCCGTCGCGAAGGGCAATATCGCCGGCACGCAATTCCACCCCGAAAAAAGCCAGGCGATCGGCCTCGCTTTGGTTTCCAACTTCCTCGAGTGGCGCCCGTGATCCTGTTCCCCGCGATCGATTTGAAGGGCGGCAAATGCGTGCGCCTCTATAAGGGCGACATGGCGCAGGCGACCGTGTTCAACGACAGTCCGGGCGACCAAGCCGCGCAGTTCGTCAAAGCGGGGGCGCGCTGGATCCATGTCGTCGATCTCGACGGCGCCTTCGCGGGCAAGTCGGTCAATGCCGATGCCGTGCGCGCGATCCTGAAGAACGCCAACGTGCCGGTGCAGCTCGGCGGCGGCATCCGCGACGATGCGGCGATCGCGTCGTGGCTGGACGCCGGCGTGACGCGCGTGATCCTTGGCACTATCGCGTTGAAGGACCCGGATTTCGTCAAGCGCGCGTGCAAGACATTCCCCGGCAAGATCGTCGTCGGCATCGATGCGCGCGGCGGCCATGTCGCCGTGCAAGGCTGGGCCGAAACATCCGACATGAAAGCCGTCGACCTCGCGCGGAAGTTCGAAGATTCCGGCGTGGCCGCGATCGTCTACACCGATATCGATCGCGACGGCGCGTTGCAGGGCCCGAATGTGGACGCGACGGTCGCAATGGCGAAAGCCGTGTCGATCCCGGTGATCGCGTCGGGCGGCGTGTCGTCGCTCGACGATCTCGCGACGTTGAAGCGCCATGCCAAAGACGGCATCGCGGGTGTGATCTCCGGCCGCGCGCTGTATGACGGGCGGATCGATCTGCGCGCCGCGATCGACTTGCTGGAGGCCGCCTGATGCTCAAAATCCGCATCATCCCGTGTCTCGACGTGAAAGCCGGCCGCGTGGTGAAGGGCGTCAACTTCGTCGATCTGATCGACGCGGGCGATCCGGTCGAAGCCGCCGCCGCCTATGACGCGGCGGGCGCCGACGAGCTTTGCTTCCTCGACATCACCGCGAGCCACGAAAACCGCGAAACGATTTACGACGTGGTGGGCCGCACGGCCGCGCGCTGCTTCATGCCGTTGACCGTCGGCGGCGGCGTGCGCGTGGTCGACGATATCCGCAAGCTGCTGCTCGCAGGTGCGGACAAGGCGTCGATCAACACCGCGGCGGTGACGCGGCCCGAATTCGTGCGCGAGGCGGCCGAGAAATTCGGCAGCCAATGCGTGACCGTGGCGATCGACGCCAAGCAGGTCTCGCCCGGCAAGTTCGAGGTGTTCACCCATGGCGGGCGCAACGCCACGGGCCTCGACGCGGTCGATTGGGCGCGGCGCATGGCCGAATACGGGGCGGGCGAAATTCTGCTGACCTCGATGGATCGCGACGGCACGAAGGTCGGTTACGACCTGCCGCTGACGCGCGCCATCGCCGATGCGGTGTCCGTGCCGGTCATCGCGTCGGGCGGTGTCGGCTCGCTCGACCATTTCGTCGCCGGCGTGCGCGAAGGCCATGCGGCGGCATTGCTTGCCGCCTCGGTCTTCCATTTCGGAAAATTCACGGTGGGCGAGGTCAAGCAGCATCTGGCCAAGGCCGGGTTGCCGGTTCGCACTTGATCGCGCGGGCGATTGGGCTCAAATTCTTCGAATAATGACCGAAACGGCCCCGCACCCCTCCACCGATATCATCCTGGACCGCTTGTTCCGGACCATCGAGTCCCGGCGCGGCGCCAATCCCGAGACGTCGCACACCGCCAAGCTGTTCCAGAAGGGCACGAAGAAAATCGCCCAGAAGGTCGGCGAGGAAGCGGTCGAAGTGGTGATCGAAGCGGTGCGCAACAAGCGCGAGCGCCTGATCTCCGAAAGTGCGGATCTCATGTACCATTTGCTCGTGCTGTGGGCCGATGCGCGGGTCGATCCGCACGAAGTGTGGGACGAGCTGGGAAGGCGCGAAGGCATGTCGGGCATCGCCGAGAAAGCCGCGCGCGGCTTCGACGACGAGGACAAATGACCTACGATCCCAACAATATTTTCGCGCGGATCCTGCGCGGCGAAATTCCGTGCAAGAAGGTGATGGAGAACGACCATGTTCTCGCCTTCCACGACATCAATCCGGGAGCACCCGTCCATGTGCTGGTGATCCCGAAGGGCGCCTATGTCTCGATGGCGGATTTCTCCGCCAAGGCTTCCGTCGCCGAGCAAGCCGCGTTGATGAAGGCGATCGGCGATGTCGCGCGCCAGATGGGCGTGTCCGACAGCGGCTATCGCGTCATCAGCAATGCGGGCGAAGACGGCAATCAGGAAGTGCCGCATCTGCATTTCCATGTCGTCGGCGGGCGCAAGCTTGGCCGGATGCTGCCGCGCGCCGACTAAGGTCCGGGAACTTCTCGATACAGTTTCTTTAGTTTCGCGAGGAAATCCGGGCCCGCTTTGGCCAGTGTGCCCGCGACCGGATCGGCACCCAGCATCGTATCGGTCGCCTCCAGCGAAAAATCGCGCACGAATTCCACCCGCGCGTCGCGGGCTGCAGCGATCTCATTGACGCCGCCGCCTTTGCGGAGGATCGATGCGGCGATGGCGCCGTCCTCGATCGCTTGCGTCGCCCCCTGGCCCAAGGTCGGCACCATCGCTTGCGCCGCGTCGCCCAACAGCAGCACGCGACCCGATTCATCGCCGCGCAATAACGGCGAGACTTGCAGCCGCGCCCAGTGCAGATCGCTTTCCTGTGCCGCCGCGCGATCCAAGATCCACGCGACGGACGGGCAGGGCGGCTTGTCTTTCGGCAGGAAATTCGCGCGCCGGAATTCTTCGGTCTTGTGGTGTGCGTCGATCGTGTCACCGTTCAGCGCAAACACGCCGCAGGCATAAACATGCCCGCCGGGCACGCGATAGGCGAGCAGGCGGCTATTGCCGCAGAACCATTGCCGGTAATCGTCGAACGGGCTGCCGGCGTCGCTCGTCAGCAAACGCCAAATGCCGATGCCCATTTGCTGCGATTGAATCGGCCCGCAGGTCAGTTCGCGCAATTTGCTGAACCGCCCATCGCCAGCGACCAGCAGATCATAACCGCCATTGCGGATCGTCTCGCCCGACGGCGCTTTGAAAACGGGCACCAAGCGTTTGGCGGAATCCTCCTCCAACGCGACGAACTCATGGCCGTAGCGCGTGCGCGCTAGGACGGGTGCCCGCATCAGCGCGTAAAGCTCCGACCAGCGCAATCGCGCCCCCGGCTCGTCGGCAAGGTCGAGCAAATCGAGATCGAGCAGCTTCGTGCCATCGACCAATTCGACGATCCAAGTCCGCCATTCCCACGACGCCGCGCGCAATCGGGCGTGCGTCTCGGGATCGTGCAGGCGCAGCGCCTTGAACCCGTTGGGGCCGAGATTGAGGCCGGTTCCAGCACCATCGTGCTCGCCGGGGGCCGCACGCTCGTAAAGATCGACCGTGACGCCGGGCACGCCGTCGAGATTCTTGGCGAGCAAAGAGCCCGCAATGCCGCTGCCGATGATCGCGATCCGCATGATCCGGTGCTTAGCAAGTGCTGGACCAGCCGCGTGTTCAACTATGTCCGGCGAAGCGTTTGGCGGCGGTTTCGACCGTCAGGATATGGCCACGCATTTCGGCGGCGGCATTGGCTTGATCGCCGCGCAAAATCGCCTTTACCACGCGGTCATGTTCCTCGTGCGAGCGCGCCATGCGGCCGAGCGAGCCGAACTGCGCCCGACTGAAGGGCGAGATGCGCGTGCGCGTCGCCAGCGTGATCTCGACCAGATATTCGTTATGGCTGCCGGCATAGATCGCCGCGTGGAATTCTTCGTTGAGGTGGTGGTAGAGCTTCGGGTCGCCGCCGCGCACCGCCTCGCCCAGATCGCGATGGATGGTTTCGAGTGCCGCGCGTTCGCGGGGGCTCATATGCACGGCCGACAGCCCGGCGCACAGCGCCTCCAGCTCGGCCAGCACGTCGAACATGCCGCGCAAGCGTTCGACCGACGGCAAGGCGACCAGCGCGCTTTGATGCGCGCGCAATTCGATCAGGCCCGACGCGGCGAGTTCGCGCAACGCCTCGCGCACCGGCGTGCGCGACACGTTGAAGCGCCGCGCGATTTCCATTTCTTCGAGCGGCGTGCCCGGCGCCAAGCGGCCCTGGACGATCTCGTCCGCCAATTGGCCGCGCAATTCTTCGCCGCGTGTCCGGGGGGCGGTGCCCAAAATCGGTTCCCTCTCGTGAGGTCGGGACCCGATGTTAGCGATTAGCGTGCCAGACTCAAACGCCGATAGGCCAGCGCTTCGGCGATATGGGCGCGCGCGGGCGTGGCGGCCCCCGCGAGGTCCGCGACGGTGCGCGCGACCCGCATTACACGGTGATAGCCGCGTGCTGAAAGATTGAGACGCGTCGCCGCATCGTCGAGCAATTTGCGCCCGGCGGGCTCGGGGGCGGCGAGGTCTTCCAGCGCCCGGCCATCCAACTCGGCATTGGTGCGCGGGCGCTCGCCGTCCGGGATCTCGGTGAAACGGATGCGCTGCGTCTCGCGCGCGGCGGCGACACGCGATGCGACCTCGCGGCTGCCTTCCGCCGCGGGCGGCAGCGACAAATCGCCGGGCCGAACCGCAGGCACGTCGACATGCAGATCGATGCGGTCGAACAACGGGCCCGAAATCTTGGCCTGATAATCGATGGCGCATTTGGGCGCGCGGCCGCAAGCTTGACCCGGATCATCAAGATATCCGCAGCGGCACGGGTTCATCGCCGCGATCAACTGAATGCGTGCCGGATACGCGACATGCGCGTTGGCGCGCGCCACGACCGCGCGACCGGATTCTAGCGGCTGACGCAACGCCTCGAGCGCAGGCCGCTGGAATTCCGGAAGTTCATCGAGGAACAACACGCCCAAATGGGCGAGACTGACCTCGCCCGGCTTGGCGCGTGTGCCGCCTGCTAACACCATGAGAATATGCTCAAATACATGAGTTAACGCACAAATATCAAAAAAACATAAGTTAATCAGTTTACTACGATCGATGGAGAGTTAGAATGCTGGGCACAATGGAAAAGCGGCGCCGGGTTCCGATCAGTGCTCTGCAAGGGACCGGCAAAATCATGTCGATCCTCTCTGATGGTCCTATCGAGTACGAAGGCCCGTTGGAACGCGACTTTATAACCCTTCTGCATTTTGAGACCCGCGTGATCCAGATTGTTAGCCAGCCCTTTACTATCGAATACAAAAACCCGAATGGCCGGACATACTCGTGCACACCTGATTTTCTGGTGCGGCGCATGGTCAGAACAAAACACGAGGAGCGATCCAGGTTCACCGTCTACGAGGTATCGACCACAAGAAAGGCCGCTCTCGCAAGCCCGACGTTCCGCGCCCGATATGAAGCTGTCTCAAAGTATTGCGAACAACGGGGATGGCTACACGAGATCGCGACCGAGATGGATATTCGGATCCCAAGGCTCGATAACGCCAAGCTTCTACTTGAGCACCAAAAGAGTACGCCTCCGACCCACATATTCCAGAAGGTCATTCACGCTCTCGACACGCACAAGAGCATGACGGTGGAAGAGCTCATTGCCGAGGTCCAGAAGGGCGAAGCTATTCCGTCGGCCTGCCGCTCGTATGTTTATTACATGCTGGCGGAAGGATGCATTGCTTGGGATCGCGACAAGCCGCTCGATGCCAACAACAAGATCGGAAACTTCGACCTATGTCCGGGATACCTCCAGTCCGTGGAACGCGCGTTAAAGTCTTCCGCAAAAGCGGAGTAATTCAAGAACGCAGCGGTCCTGACAAGGCCATCGTCCGCTTTGATAACGGCGGAATCCGTGTCGTGGATATTAAGAGTTTAGCCCCAGAGATTCGAAAAAAGAAAAAGCATCTGCGGCACCTCGATTCATTGACGGAAAAAGAGAAAGAAGCTGCCGCTGCCATTTTTGAGAAGCTAAAGCCGATCATTGGGCGACGGCGAGTCCCCAAAAAGTTGATGGAAAAAATCACCGGCTCAACGGGGCTTCATCGAACGACCATTCAAAGGCGAATCAGCGAATTTCTAAAAACTGGCACTATCTCAGCATTGATAGCCGGAAAGCGACCTGGTGGAGCCGGTAAATCAAGACTGAGTCCAAAATCGGAAGCGATTATTCAAGATCTCATCGAAAGCAAATATCTCAAGATAAACAGGATCACTGTTGTCAATCTTTGGGAGCAAGTAATCCAAAGGTGCAAGGAACTGGGACTTCCAAGACCTCACTACAATACGATTAGAAACCGGATCAAAAATATCCCAGAGCAGGTACTTGTTAAGAAGCGAGAAGGATATGCGGTCGCGAGTCGTAGATTTTCTCAAATTATCACGCCCTTCCGCGATGCGAATGAAATCTTCTCGGTCATTCAGATCGATCATTCTCCTGCCGACATCATTGTCGTCGATGAAGATACGCGATTTCCACTAGCTAAACGTCCAACCTTGACCGTTGGATTCGACGTCTGCACCGGGATGTTTGCCGGCATATATGTGAGCCTCAATCCAGCATCAGTCGATAACGTCGGCATATGCATTTATCAGTGCATTACGCCGAAGGACACATGGCTAAAGCGACTTGGTGTGGAAGAAACTTGGCCTATTTGGGGCTTCCCTTCAAAAATCCATGTCGACAACGCCATGGAGTTCAGATCCCAATCGCTCGAGCTATCTCTTTGGGAAATCGGTACCGAGATCAAATTTCGTACCAAAGGAAAACCTCAAACTGGCGGGCATGTTGAAAGCGCAATCGGTATTCTACAAAAACACATTCATACATTGCCCGGCACGACTTACTCCGATCCTAAGAAACGCGGAAAGTACAACAGCAGTAAGCATGCAAAACTAACTGTCCAAGAGCTCGAGAAGTCTCTCATCGAATTTATCTGCAAGAAGTATCATAAGACGGTGCCAGTCAACGGCCTCTCCCCAGAAGGCTATCTGAAACACTATTTCGATATGGGGATGTATAAAGCTGATAGATTTCAGCCCATTCTTTCAGAGCAAGATCTACGCGATTTGCGCATCCGATGTATGCCGATGAAGCTCGTCACCATTCAGCAATACGGGATACGACACAACTTCATTCACTATAGAGATTCTCTGCTGAATAAATGGGTGGGCATCTCAAACAAGGAACGCGATGACGGGAAATTTGTCGTTCGTTTCGTTCCGTCGGATTCTAGTTCGATTTACTTTTTAGATCCTGTGCTGAAACGATATTTCGAAATAAAGCAGTCCAATCCTTCGAATCCGCGAGTCACCACGAAGGAGATTCGTTCTGCCATCGCGAATCTGAAATCTTTGCGCGTTGAGATCAATGAGAATGCAATTTTTTCGAACATCATGGCGCAACGGAAGATCCGAGATGAAGCCGTAGCTAAAACCAAAGTGGCCAAGAAACTACGTACCGCGCGAGAGTCTTCGAAGCCTTTGGCTGATGAGCTGAAAGTACCGAAGGTCAAGCGAAGTTCCAAAGCCCTACCTACCAAAGAAGAAAGTGTGCAAACTTCATTGATCGATTCTCAAATCGACGAAGATTTCGATGCTGGAGAGTTCTAAGTATCCTCATCTTGCGGCGACTATCGAGCCGATTGCTGATCAGTCGGCAGATGAAAGAATCCGACATATCAAGAAGAAGAAAATTTGGATCGGTTTCTCCGAGGCAAAAACTATCTACTCACGGCTGACCGAACTTCTTGAAACCAAAGAAGTAGATCAGCCGGGGCACTTGGCCATTCTCGGAGATAGCGGATCCGGCAAGTCGTTTACGTTCGATAAGTTCCAAGCAGCCGTGTTGGAGAAGTATGCCGATACGGCAAATAGCATTTATCCTGTTCTTAGAATTCAACATCCTGTCGAGCCAAAGGAAGGACGGCTCTACGACAGCATCCTATTGGCCGCACGAATACCGTCTCGCACGAATCTCAACGCGGCTAAAAAACAAAACATGGTCACGAGATTGATTGCCGAACTCGGTACCAAAATGATTCTAATTGATGATTCCCACGATGCAATCGAGGGAACTGTACGTCAGCAAAAGATGTATTTGACGGTCTTGAGGAATCTCGCGATTTCTACCAATACAATATTGGTTTATGCAGGCCTTCCAACATTCGAGACGCTTTTGACCCACGATTTACAGATGAAGCGAAGGGTCGAAATCTACCATCTTCCGATTTGGGGTAAGTCCAAAGCACTCGCCAAATTTCTTGACGCTTACGAACATCGACTTCCTTTACGTAAACCGTCAAATCTGAAATCCGAGAATATCGTCTACGAACTGCACGAAATGTCGAACGGCGTGCTCGATTTCATCACTAAAATTGTGAAAGGTGCGGCTTGCAGTGCGATAAGAAACGGTACCGAGAAAATCGATCTGACTTTGCTGAAGCAAGCAGCAGAAAAGCTTAATATCGAAGATAAGCTAAGACCCACCTAAGTCAGAGTAGTAGACGATTTTCATTCAAGCGTATTCTTATTCGGCCCGTGGAAAAAGACTGCGGGCGGCACTATACCTTCCAGGATCTCGACGATCTTCGGGTCAACGATAGTTCGCTGAACAGTCGCATCAGCCAACCCGATAATGGTCTCTCTCGCATTCTTGTTGGCAACATCCAACCCCAGCTCATCAGCTTGCTCGTGGGATTGCTGCTGATCGACTCGGATAAAACTATCGCCCAATAAATGTGACAGCATGAACTCGGTAACCTGCTGCTGTGCAGAGATCATCGTCGAAAGAAGTCTGCCGCCCATGAGCCATTGGAACGCTCCAAAATTGATACCGCTCGAGTTGGCTAGCGAGTATCTGGTCGTCGTCGTCCCGATGCTCAGGATCTCGATGTTGGGACGATCGGCTTTCAGAAAGTGAGTCGCTTCGTGAAGTGCGCAGAAGTCGGGTGCGTTGGCGAATAGCCCGCCGTCGACGAAATTCCAGTTGCCGACGCGCGCCATAGGGAAAATGGTTGGCGCTGCGGAAGTTGCCAGACCGATATCGACCATATTAATGAGGTGATCGCGAACGAAGGTTTGATGATGTGGCGTTTTAAACATCTGAACTGCACCCGTCGTCATATTGATCGTCGGGATGACTACTCTGTGTTTGCATTTACCGAGGGTAACGTCGGCCCCTAAGACTTCTTCGATCGTCTTCCTGAGCGCCACACCGGTATATTTCGGCTTCCAGATCATCCGTGCGATGTCTCGGATATTGCAGAGCAATCCGCTTGGTTTCGCCCGCGCGGAGAAGATCGACTCACCGTTCGCGATGAACTTGTCGCGGATATCTGCGGCCGGAACTTCCAACGCCAATCCGAGCGCCAGGATGCCGCCGATCGATGTACCGGCGATTAAGTCGAAGCACTGGGCTATCGGTTTGCCGGCGCGCTTCTCATATTCGGCCAGGATATGCGCCGTATAGAGTCCGCGATATCCACCGCCGCTTAAGGCAAGAATCCGAAACGGCATGTCAGGTCTCCGAGTCGCAGCGAAGATCGAATCATGCAGTCAAGCCGGAAAAAAATCGAGATTTGCAAATTTATCGCAGGCTGAGGGCTAGCGTAAGAAGCTCAACCATCCTAATTGGCATAGTTGTGCACCCAGCGGAGTCGCGAACGGCGTTCGGCGGCTCAGTCCTTACCAACCACCGATCTTCCGTAGCGAGGCAATATGGCAAACGTATCGAAACTGCTCTATGGCGCTCCCGATAGGCTTTCCCTGCTTAACAAACTGGATCTGCAGCCTTCGGAAAAGAAGGAACTGACCGACGCTCGAGCCAAGATCAAGGTGGCCTTGACCGTCGCTATCGAGAAAGTCCAAGTCGCCGGCAAGAAAGTTACGCCTCGGTTCATGACCCAGGGTAGCTATGCGTATGAGACATTGAATCGGGGCGATCGCATGCCGCCACAGCAGATCGATCTCGATTATGGCTGCTACATGCCGATGTCATTCGTGAAAGCGGCACCGCGGCCGGATATCGCGTCGGATGTCTTTTTCAAGATCGCTGACAAAGCTCTGCAGGAGCTGGCTCGCCGCGAGAACTGGGGATACGACGGCAGCAAGGATACGTGCTGCCGTATCCTCGTGAGCGAAACCATCCACATCGACGTCCCGCTCTACGCGATCCCCGATGATGAATTCATAAAGCTTCGTGAGGTCGCTGCCAAGCGGGCGCTGACCACGGACGAACTGTCCGATGACATGCCGTTTTGGTTCATGGATGCCTCCGGCAGGGCGATTTTGCCCTCGAACCGGGTACTGCTTGCCCATCGCGAACTCGACTGGCAGCCGTCAGATCCCCGCAAGATCTATGCTTGGGTCGTTGCATTCTTTCGCGATTACGAGGAAATCGCCCGGCGCGTTTGCCGCTATCTCAAGGCCTGGCGCGATCACCATGACGAACTTGCGAGGATTTCGTCGCTCTCGTTGATGGCAGCCGTCTTCTATGCCTTTGAAGACGCTGGTCCCGATGCAATCCCGCGGCGCGAAGACGAGGCGCTGGCGCTTGCCGTCGCAAAGCTGCCGACGCTCTACGCGAGCGGCGAAATCCTGAATCCCGCCGAGTCGGAGGTCGATGAGAACCTCATCGAACGGCTTACGCAAAAGGATCGCCAGGCGATCGTCGAACGGGCGAACGCGTTCGCCGCGCAGCTCCATTCGATCATCCATAACTGCAGGCATGCCAAGGTCGCGCTCGACAAAATGGTCGCGGAGTTCGGCTCGCGGATTCCCTACCGCGAAGACCTCGTTTCGACGGAAATGCCCCGCGAAACGGTCCTGATGACGCCGCCGCTGATCGCGCCGCAGCCGAAGGTGGGGCGTTCCAATTCTGGATAATAAACCGACCCTTCGGAAGATCGATCGGGCCTTCCGGCAGAGAAAATTCAAGAAGGACTACAGCGAGGCCCCGCGGATCGTTTACCGCGGGCACCTTGATTGCGGACGCATTAAGGTGCCCGTGACATGCGAGGTCGTCGACCTGGACCTCGTCCACTACCCGATAATCACGATAGCGCCAGAGGCCGATATTCCGGCTGGCGTCATTCCCCATCTCGGAGGCCTTGGCGAGTTCTGCTATCTCGAGAAAGGTAGCGTCGTTCTAGACAGATATCGGCCGGACATGGCCGTTACCTTCTGCCTCGATACGGCCGAAACAGCGCTGCGTCAGGCAATCAAAGGCGATCTGGATATCGATGTCGCGAATGAGTTCGGCGCCTATTGGTCGCGAGGCATCGTCTACTCGAATCTTCCGGACGCCCTCAAAAATTCGGTCGCAAGAATCGTATGGCGCAAGATCGATCCAGACTCGGAGGATCCAAAGAAGGCCTTTCTGACGGACGATGCCGGCCTGCCGCCCGTCCTGGACGGTGAACGTCGGCAAGGGAAGGCCGCCAAAAAGGATGGCGAGACATGCCACCTCATGGTCACCGATAAGCCGTTTACGGCAAGACTAAGAGACCCGAATTGGCCGCCACGCACACTGAATAATCTACTGGAGTGGCTTGGCGACTATATCGACAATGTCGAACAGGTTTGGCGAAAGATTTGCCGGACTGGAATTCAAAGCTATTGGTGGATTGCGCTGAAAGCGACCAATGGAATGTTCCTCGCCCGGATCGAGTTGCCGGCGGCCTATCAAACGCAGGAATTTCTGAGAGGGCGGCGTGATGAGCTCAACGAGATCCTACGAAAAGGGCGAGTCAAAGTGCCGGTCACGCGGTATCTAGCAAAGCCGATCGATGGTGAATTCATCTTCGGACGGAATCTGCACGGCATGAAGAATCTTCAGAACAAAAAAATTCTGCTCATTGGCTGCGGGACGATCGGTGGCTTTCTTGCCCATCAACTGGCCCTAAGTGGCGCCGGTTATGGCGACGGCGCCATGCTGACCTTGATCGACGATGACAAACTGGCCCCATCAAATCTTGGACGTCACTATCTCGGCATCCGGCATATTGGACAAAACAAGGCGGTGGCCTGCAAGCGGGAAATCGAAGCCTCGGTCCCTTACGTGAAAATCCGGGCGATCGATGGCGATGCGCTGGTATGCTTCGGGCAACTCGAAAAGCACGACCTTGTCATCGATGCGACGGGAGAAGACGCGTTCACGATTGCCCTCAATGACTATGCGGTGGATCAGCGTCGACAGAATCCCAAGTTTCCACCCGTCTTGCACATCTGGATAGCCGCCAACGGCGGTGCCGGAGCAGCATTGTTCTGCGATTCAATGGAGCAGGCCTGCTACAAATGTCTGCAGCCAGATCTATTTAGCCTCCCGAGAACGACGATCGCGAGAGACGAGAGAGTCATCGTCCGAAATCAATCATGCGGCGATGCGCCGTATACGCCCTTTCCGGTCTCCAGCTCAACTCAGGCGGCTTCCCTCGCGCTTGAAATGGCCCTGGACTGGGCAAACGAGAAGATCGGCCGGCGGCATCGAATTCGTACCTATAACGACCAAACCGCCTATCGCCGGGAAGACAAGAACGTCACACCGCATAAAGATTGTCCTGCATGTCGTCCTACTTCTCCCTAAGAGCCAACTACGGGCCGATCGTGCTGGTGCCGCGACAGGTTTACTCCCGGATGTGCCGCTACCAGATGCCGAACGAAGCGCATAGGGAAGCCGGCGGGATATTTATCGGTAACTACAGGGATCGTCACATCGAGGTCATTCGCTGTACGGAGCCAATGCCTAACGACAGGCGGCAACGCTACTCGTTTGATCGAATAGATCTACGTCACGAGGAAACAGCACAAGCGGTTTGGCGAAAAAGTGGTCGCACGGCCACGTATGTCGGCGAATGGCATACCCACCCTGAAACCCATCCGTCCCCGTCAATGATCGATCTATCGACCTGGCAATCAGTGATCAGAAAGAGCCATCCGATGCCGGTCCTTTTTGCGATTTGCGGTATGACGGAGACCTATTTCTGGCTCGGAACGACAAATAGGCTGGTTCAGCTAAATGTCGTCCATATGTAGTCTGCCTACAATTTCTCGCTCAACATAATTGCGATTTGTCTATTGAGCTTATCGGCAAGAGGGCGAAGCATCGTGGTCTGACTCGATTAGGTGCATTGAAACTCGCTCATTGAGCCGTGCCTTGCATATAGAGCCATTCTTGCTACGGACGGCACCTCAGGCAGGTGAATCCCTGTCGTCCTGGCTCGTGCGCATTTCCCATAGATTTACATACCGCCCTTACGCGTTCTGCCTCCTGCTATGGCGAGGCGTTGCCGTTTTGACGAGAGACATCGACGGACAGTCGAACCCTGCCATCTGGAAATGCCTCGCCTATGTAAACGGACTATCCGAAGACAAAGCATTTGCGACAACTGTCGCTTCAATGAAGGATGTGATCTTTGAGAATCACGTACCGAATGGCAAGACCAAGTGGTTACTTCGTCTGGGTATATTCCATCGATCACGCCGACATTTCGGGCAACAATTTTGTCCAAACTGTCTCGCAAGCGATGCTACGCCGTACTATCGGTTGAGCTGGCGCTTTGCATACTCGATTGTTTGCGAGACCCATAAATGTCTACTGCTGGATCGCTGCCAAGCATGCAGTCATCCGATCGAGTTTCATCGCATCGACCCCGATAAACAGTCGATCATCCACTGCTTCAACTGTCAGACTCGATTGGATAGACAGCCGACCGTACGGGCGCCTGCTCTACTTATTCATCTCCAGGAATACCTTGATTCAGCGATCGCCAATCGACACGTTCGATTTGGTGTGAAGGTCGACTACTCGAGCCTCGACCTGTTTGCAATCTACAGCCAACTTCTGCGGGTCGTTTCAACCGGCTCGAGGTCACAGCAACTGCGTGATGTCTTATCGATACGTTATGGCTTTGATCCTGCACCTTTCGACTTTCAATCAAATGCCAGGGAATTTGAGACGCTTGATATGAACAATCGCGCACGACTGGCAATGATGTGTGCGCCACTACTTCTTGAATGGCCGGATCGCTTTATCGATGTATGTCGTCGTGCAAATTTTTGGATGGCATGGGCCACGAAAGATCGTTTGCATCTACCGCCCGAGTACATGCAGGTCGTAACCAATCATCTGAGTGGTCACACTGCAAAAAGACTTCGATCTCGAAGTAGCAAGTCAGTTATTGTTGGCCAAATCAAACTAGCTCGTCGATCAGTCACAGATCAAAAGGGACAAACTTCAGTTGTTCATCCGTTCAATAAACTTTCTTATCACCAGGCTCGAAGCGGTTTCTACACCAGCAGTCTCTCAATCAAGCGATCTATCGAAATGATTCCCTCGATAGAGCAGCGTTTGCCGGCCGGCTTCCATAGTGTAAAACAATGACGAGTTCGCGTGAATCCCGTAAGTGCTGATCACATTTCAACTTTGACCTCTATAATTATGTTTTGATTGGATTTGGAGCCAGCATGACGGCCAAGTCGAAGATCAAATCAACGTTGACAAAGCACCGCAGCTCTCGCGGTGGTGATCCAGCAGTCGATGAACATGTCGGCAATCGCGTTCGCCTACGCCGCGTCGAACTGGGAATGTCTCAGCAAGAGCTTTCCCGGTTAATCGGCATCACTTTCCAGCAGCTACAGAAGAACGAGCGAGGCGTTAACCGGTTGTCAGCTTCGCGCATGTATGAGGCCGCGCGCGTTCTCGATGTGCCAGTTGGTTATTTTTTTGAGGGCATCTCGGGCGCCAAGTTGTTGGCAAGGCCGGCTCAGAAGATTGAGTATTCTTTGCCAATCGAAGATGAGCAAGCAAAGCGCGAAACGCTTGAGCTTGTGACCGCGTATTACGACATTCGAGATCGTAAACTGCGGCAGCAGATGGTGGGGACAATGCGCGCATTGGCGCGATCTGACGCCAACAGCCCCATCCATGATCGCCCGCAGCGCGGCAGGCCTCGGAAGAAGAAATAAAACTCACGTATAATTTTGACAATAGCAGAGAAATAGAAACTGCGGTCTCTCGGGCTAGACTTTACAGTCAACGAGCTACGCGCTCCAGCCATCAGCAGACCTAAGTGCCATCGCGTTTGAAGCTGTAGTGTCCTGTCGTGCTCCGATCGGTAAAGTAGTTGCCGCGGATATTGTTCAAGGTGCCACTTGGGAGCGTTAGAATCGCAGCACCCTTGTATGGAATGTTTGCGCCATTGTCGGTCTTCCAAGGAGTAACTTGGAATATGTAGTAAAGCTTTAAAACTCCAGATGCCGGCTCTTTCTTGGCCTGAACGTTTAATGTTTCAGATTCTGAGTTTTTAGCATCGACTTTGATGCTTATATTGAAAAGAGTCTGGGTAATGTGCGCGGTAGCCTGAGTTTTGCGACTTTGGATTTTTCCAGTGAGATCATCGTGAATTTGGTAATCAATATCCATAATCCAATCGCCATCGATAATAGGAAAGGCCTTGGAATTGAGATTTGGGAATACGCTCCAAAGCTTTCTCCAAAATTTTTCCGCAACGATCAGCAGTACAAAACTTAGAAATGTACAAACACCAAGCACGTACGACACACTCATATATATTGAAGGTGAATCTGCCCACATCCAAATACATGCGACAATTACTGCTGCGATAACGCCATAGATTTTAACAGCCCATTTAATAATCTGACGCATTGGAAAAATCGTAATCATAAGTCTGCCTCGTAAGTCGCCTCAGACCCATTGCAAAACACTGCAACGCCGAAACCCCGGCTGGCAATCCCAGTCGCGATGACATTAGGCAATGCCGATCCGAAAAGAGCTGCCATATAGCGGCCGCCGAATCTGCGGCTTCGATCAACCGATACGTTTGGCAATATACTTGGCGAGAAATACTGAGAGACTAGAACAATCCTCCAGGCTGTCGAAACTACGTGGAAGCCGTCGTGAAATATGCTTCCTAAACTAGATATTTCGATTAATTGCGATACCAGGTTATTTTCAATTGCGACCGGAAGGCCAAGTCGCAACGGGTATAGCGGCAATTGCTCTGGACGATCGGTGAGAATCAAACCGATCCCGGAGAAATCAGAGTCGGCGCGACCCATGACCTCACGCAATATCTCGTGTAATTGACGATCTAGCATATATTAAAACTTACATTATGTAATAATTGTCCGCTACCCGGTTTCACCATGTTGTCGGTTGCTGGGTTCATGTCGACTGTTAGGGGATCAAGCGCCATGAATAGCCATCCGAATATGTCGGTGACGACATTAACAAAAGTGAAGCCCGGCGAGCTGCTTCTCGTCGATTATCGCACTCCTGTGCTGGCGATCGCTGCCAAGTCAGGCGAGAAAAGGATCCTAGTATTCTTGAATCCTATTGATGAGGGAGCTGACGTTCCATCGTTCGCGGATATCGATGATGACAGTGCTGTTATTTCCTATGGATCTGATTTTGATATCGAAATCTCTCAGGAAAGAGAATTCATCGACCTCAATAACAGCAAGTTTTATAAACTCCCCGGCACGCTACATGTTGCTCGAACGGGTGAGATTTTGTTGGCGGCTCGTCCTTGCAAAGGGGTGTCAGTCTACGGATCTCTATTTTTCAATCTGAAGACCGGTACCCATGCTGTCAACGGAGCTGCCGCCTTGGGTGCTACTTTAGGAGCTAGTTTCGGAAAATGGAGTTTAACGCTCCCAATTATTAAGGACGAATCGATATCGAGACTGCGCATGTTCTCCTTCGAGATTTCGAAGAAGTAAGCGGGTCAGAATCTTGATCTCTTGATTTGTTCAGTATGCATTTTTGAAATTCAAATCGTGATTAACTAGACTCCATTCGGTTTGCGTCATTCTATTTTTCGACGTTTAGATATCGTCTAAGTGCCGATCTTCTTCTCACAAGGACGTTTCCACTCGATAGGTGTCTTGGCAAGTTCCGATACAACTGCGTTCACAAATTCAGGGCCCCCGCCGATCGCATTGTAGATGCCGGTTACGCGAGGCGTTGTGACGACATCACCATCTGTACTGTAAATAATCGCCTTGATCGCTCCGAGCGCCAGGATGGCATTCTGAATTGTTGTCGCGTTGAGTTCGCTGGGTAACGGTAAGGTGGCGACCACCTGCTTGCCGGTAACCCCCAAGGTTTGAACGACGAGTGACCCTGTCACGTTGCCCGCCTGCGCTTCCGCAGCGATGACTCCCAGGCTGCCCAGATCGACCTTTCCTTTGAGAACCGAGACTGTCGCAGTCAATCGAAGCCCAACCCCCACATAAACTGGAATAGACACGACTTCGCCGCCCTGTGAGGCTGCTGCATTATCAGCTAGGCGTATTGCAGTGATTCGCGTGGGATAATCAGTTTTCTCGTAGATCGAAATAACTTTCGTCTGGTCGGCCGCCGCGCGCTTGATCATCTCAAATTTGATATTCGTTGCATCTACGGAAATATAGTCGAGGACAACTTGATAAAGATTGCCGGAAGTTCCGATATGAACAGGGCCCACTGCTAGGTTGGCAGAGCCTTCACGTTGAAGAACTGCGATTCGAGCAGCGTTATCCGGTAATGCCTGCAGCAGTTGCTTGTGTTCCCAGGTAGGGTTTTCTGTACAGCTATTCGCTGCTTTGCTGCTGTAGACCGGCAGCGGATCCAACGGGACGTAGGAGAAGCCTGAATTCCTCTCACCGAGACTTTTGGGCGTCTCGACCCACGTCGCACAAGCACCGAGGGCGATAGAGGACACAAGCATCAGAACGATCACGCGAATTTGGTTTTTTATCGTATTCTCCGTGATTCGACTAGCGCAAGTATATATTGAAATTAAAATGAATCCAAGGATAGAACTATAATCCATAGAGTCCTAGCCGAAGGTTCTTTTATAGATGCTGCAGCCAACGCTAACGCTGTTCTTTGGGAGACAGTCGCCATGAAGGTCCAACCGCTCATGTCGGTCAAATTGCTGTCCAAGGCCAATCCTGGCGAGCTAATCCGCGTTAACTGGAACAAGCCGGCTCTCGCGATTGTGGCAAGCATGGAAGGGAAGAACGCGCTCGTTTTTTTGAATCCTATTGACGGCGGGGATAATTCTCCATCCTTCCTGATTCCTCAGGCGGACAAACCCGTCATTTCCTATGGAAGCAAATTCGAGATCGATATTTCTCAGGAACAAGATCACATCGATTTAGACAACACGAAGTTTTATAATCGGGAAGGCTCGATTCATGTTTCGCAGGCTGGACAGCATTTGTTGGTAGTACGCTCTTGTCTGGGTACGACTATTTATGGAAATCGTCATTTTGATTTGAACAAGAGCATGCACGTTAATTTCGATACGAAAGAGCTAGGTGTTAGTTTCGGAAAATGGGACCTGTTGCTTCCGCTTCAGGATGGAGATCAGGCAGCGAGGATGAAACTTTTTTCATTCGAGCTCCCTAAACGTTGAGCAAGCAATTCAAATTCAAGCCATGTGTGTACTGCGCTGGAGCACAAGTTTCTTCCACTGCAGATCACGTATTTGCGAGGCAGTTCTTTCTCGAAGCCGATCGAGGGAATTTGCCAAAGGTGCCTGCATGTGAGGCGTGTAATCGCAAGAAATCGGAACTTGAGCACTATCTGGCAACAGTTCTACCGTTCGGCGGTCTGCATGCAGCGTCAGGAGAGAATCTGACGACTCAAGTCCCTAAACGCCTTGCAAAAAACCAACGGCTTCATCGGAAACTTGGCGCTGGTTTCGTCAAACGGCCTTCGTCACCCACACTTGGGGTGGATGGAGCAGCCATCATTCCTTTCGACGGTGAGAAGCTCAATGAACTCTACGGCATGATTGGTCGAGGGCTGAGCTGGCATGTCTGGCAGCTCACTTTAGAGCCGAACACCGTGGTTCTTTCTTACTCGCTCAATGCTTATGGCGAAGCCCTGTTCAGTAAGCTTCTCTCTCTAGAAGGGAAGCAACGGGTATCTTGTGATCTTGGAAACGGAACCATCTTCTATGAAGGAGTTCTCATTAATCAGGGCGGCGCCATTTGCGCGTGGCGCATTAGGTTCTACGGCGGCGTTCTGCTTTCGGAGGGGGAGATTGGCAAAGAGAATACGACATCGAGTGGTGGCGTCTTAATAGGGAACCCACCATCGACCTGATGGAGGGCAATTGGAACAAATGGCCTTTATCTACTTGTCGTCAACTGACCAACGTCCCGCGAGATATCGCGCATCGCGAAATGCGTTCAGCTCGTGTTGACTGCTTAAAGGGGCTGCTAGTTTTATTTCGATCGCCTGCAGACCCGAATCTGTCAACAACGTGCCCCTAATATCTGTGATTTCCAAACCACCATCGACCAACCGGATATTCCAACTCTGATACTTGGGCACATTTTGCACACCTTCACGGAGATGCGCGATCGCATGTGGTCGGCAAAGAGCTCGATAGTAGCCGGTGAAGTAGCTACCTATCCGGCCCGGCGCACCGCAGATCTCACAGGTGGAACTGGCGCGAATGGTGTGCCTATTCACGATCTCAGAAATCTTTTGTCGTACGTGATCCGTGACCGATTGATCGACGCGGTAATAGACACGAAGGCCGCCAAATTTCTCTTTTATCTGCGCGACAACGAACATGAGTACGATGTGTTCAGCGACGACTTTGTCGATCTCGCTTAGAAGGTCGTGAACGATTGAGTGCCATCCTTCTCCAACGGGCGGAAGCCAGTCGGACGTTACGTTGGGGATGTATTTGAGAAATGGCGTGAAATCTTTGCTCATTTGGCTATCCCCTTTTCATGGTGGATCACAAATCGGCGCGGCTACGATCTCGCGATTGGCAATTCCTTCCAGTTCGTCAGATAGTCAGGTGACCGTCGGCCAAAGCGTGTTTTCCATGTCGGCTGAATACCCACGCCGAGAGGTGCGAGTGTCCCTCGCCCCATCCTGGCGTTGACCTGATCCAGTGCTTTCATCAGCTTCTGTCGCGAAGCCTTTGCAGGTTCGAATAGCGACCGCTGGCCACTGCCAGCTACCACCAACTTATCGGCAAGCACGCCGGCTTTTGAGTATCGATAGCCTTCCTTCCAGATACTGCGCGCTGCATCGACAGCAGTGCGAACCAACATGAGTGTGTCGGACGACGGCTCCGGCAATTTGATCTTCTTCGAGTTACCGTACCAAGGATCACCGCTGTAGCGGTTCGTATGCATGAAGACGGATAAGAGTTCGGCTTCCTGCCGTTGCTCGCGAAGCTTCTCGGCGACGCGTGTGGCGTAGGCTGCGACGGCCTCGTGCATTTGCTCAAAGCTCGTGATCGGATGCCCAAAATTCCGCGTCACAGCCGTCCCTTTGCGTGTCGGCGAGGTCGTCACGACAAGGCTGCAGGCAATGCCGTTCAGCTCGTGGACAATCCGTTCGCCGGCGACGGTGAGAAGATCTCGCGCCTGGCGCGGCGCCATATCGCGCAAGCTTGCGACCGTCCGATACCCAAGGCGATTCAGTTTCTCGAGAGCCGCAGGGCCGATCCCCCAAACGTCGTCGATATTGATGAGCTCGAATGAACGGCGTCGAATCTCCGGATCGGTGAGATCGCAGACCCCCTCGAACTGCGGCATCAATTTCGCGACCTGATTAGCAAGCTTGGCGATGGTCTTAGTCGGACCCATGCCCACACAAACCGGCAACCCGATCCATTGCTTGGTAATGGCTTTGATCTGACGCGCCTGCTCGAACGCCGTTTCCGTACCGATACCAGTCAGGTCAAGAAAGGCTTCGTCGATGGAGTATTTCTCGACCCGCGGGCTGAACGCCGCGAGTACGGCCATCAGGCGATCCGACATTGCGGCATAAAGCGCATAGTTCGAGGAAAGTGCGCGCACACGATGCTGGCGCATGAGATCGCGGGCTTTGAAAGCCGGGAACCCCATTTTGAGCCCGATCGCCTTCGCCTCGGGGCTTCGTGAGACGATGATCCCGTCGTTGTTTCCCAGAACGACGACAGGCACGCCGCGGAATTTTGGCGCGAAAACCCGCTCGCAAGAGACGTAGAAATTGTTCGCATCGACCAACGCGATGCGCATGGCTACGCCATATGATCGCGGACTGTGCTCGTCACGACACCCCAGATCTCCATCGAAGCGTCGCTGGGAACTTTGAACGGCTTATAGCGCGGGTCTTCACTATCGGATTCGAACCAAACGCCATCGTTCGAATAGCGCAGGCGTTTGACCATCAGCTCGCCGTACAGCACGAAGACGACAATCTGACCCGTGCGTGGTGTTAGCGAGCGATCCACGACCGCTAGGTCGCCGTCATGGATGCCGGCACGTTCCAGAGATCGGCCCGATATCCTGACGAAGAACGTAGCCTCGGGCCGCCGTACCAAGTGCAGGTTGAGATCGAGCTGCCCCTCGACGAAATCAGCCGCAGGGCTCGGGAACCCCGCTGCCGGGCTCGGCGCCTCGAAATACGGGAGCTGCAGCGGGGGCGGGTTCTTGGTGGCCAGGAAGATCATGGCCGGGGAGCGTAGACATTCAAAAAGTACGAATCAAGAACATAGATTCGAATTGTGGATACGCATGTAATCTAATCTGCAGGTAATCGATATAATATATTGATAATAAAACACTTTACTGACCTGCTGATGGCGGAATTAAACCGACTTACTGCAGATTAATCTGCCCATTCGACACCGCGCCGCCATGATCCGTTGTGATTAAAAGAAGCCGCGCTCTGCCGACGGCGCACGCATCAACTTCAGCGGTTTTGACTGGCAGCATCATCCATCTCGCGATTCTGGCCATCGCCCCCCATGGTCAAATTGTTCCAATCCGGAAAACTGCCGCGCTCGAGTATGGCTATCAGCACGCGAGCAACCAGTCGATCCGCCGCATCGAGATCGATAGAAGACTTTGGAGAAAGCGTACCTGAATGCACGGCCTGTGAGCGTGCCTGATAAAGTTTTTTCATATTGAGAAAAATGGCTTCGCGTTCGTCGTGATCACGCCCAAGCAGCCAAGCGGCACGGCTGCCTATCTTGTAAGTTATCTCGGCATTAGTCGGGCTGTTGTCGTGCATAAGTGCGATCTCGGCTGCGATGCCAAGTTCCAGCGCGCGATCGACTGGAGAAACTGCGATTCGCGCTCGGCCGAGTCGCTCAATGGAACGTACCAGGCTTTCTCCATTACGGAACTTTTCGAGAGATTCGTAGATACGCCTCACTACCACAGCTTGGATCGGGAGAGGACTTGGTGGATACGCAGCATAAGGGCGCCCTGACAAATTGCCCTCACCCGCAACGAACAGCGCATTGTACGCTGGACGCAGTACAGTAAATGGAATCTCTACCGAGCCCTTATTGGCTAAAAGACATGCGAGACGAATTCGCTTACTTGCTGCTGCTCGATGACTGGCCTCAGGTACTGTCAAGCTCTCAGAAGTATTTTTAGTGGAAGTGCCCCAGTTCCGTTTGAATGCTGGCGTCACTGTAAATGATAGATAAAGCAGTGAGCATGTGGAATGGGGAGGAATTAGCTGCCTTGGTAAGAGATGCAGGAGCGATATCAGTTCGTTGTTGCGATCCGGGACTATAGAAATCGTGTCACTCAGTTTGCAGTCTTCATCGATCTGAACACCGAAGATCGGCAAGACCTCGGTATAGACAGCTTCATTGCGCGCGACTTCGGCTGAAAAAGCCTCCAGGATTTTATCTGGCGGCGTTTTCTTCAGGAAATGACGGATCGCCCATTCACCAAAGCGAGGGACGGTAGCGATGCCGCCGCCGCCGCCGGTGTAGATCCATACATCACAAAAGTCTTTGAACGGCGTCACCTGCTCCAGCGCAATGTTCAGTCGGCGGGAGGTTTCTTGATGCCAAAGCCCATAATCACTGCCTCTATTGATTCGAGCGAACTCAGCCGCGGCATCTTCAAGAAGCTTGATTGCCGATTGATGCTGACCAGTTTCCATGTCGCAGATTAGCGATTCGAGCCAATCTATAATAGCGTATTATTATACTCGCAATCGGTTGTTATGAGCCGGGTAAGGGTATTCGGCTTATTGATGATTCCTTACTACGGATTGCCAAATGCGCTTCCCGATCTTGGTGAGCTCTTTTTCGAAGGAAAGAACGTCTGCCACCAAAACTGCGCCAATCCTGCGAAATGACGGCGCACCACGCGCGCAATATCGCGGTCAGGCGGAAAAAAGCATTCGAGATGCGCGCCAACTTGGACTGCAAGCCGGCCCATTTCAGCGATAGTTGCTTGTAGGCCAGTGATTTCAACAAAGGGGCCAATAATCGCGTCTCCACCACGCACCGGCCGCAACATGAGGATGGAGTTCATGTTTGGGTGGCCGGCGAGAATGGAGAACATCTTGTACATCTCGTGACGCATATTGCTCGTATTGCCATCACGACCATCAAGAGCCTCTCGCACTTTGATCGGTCGAAATTCTCGCTGCCTTGTAGTGTCATCCGCGTTACGCCAACGTGTGATCATGTCTTTGTTGCTTGCAAAGTAATCGAGCAAGAAGACCGTCTCCAGCACGTCTCGCAGGATAAGAGCAGCATTCTGATTGTAGCCGGACATCGCGAGTTTGATGCTGGCGCTAAACGCATTGAATATTCGCACAGAGAAAAGCTGGATGACCTTTAGATCTTGTTCGGAGGTTTCCAGCTCTCGCAGCGCATCAGCGATATCCATAGCGGCTTCGATGACGGCAAAGTGCAATCTCGACTTTTCGTCACCTGCGATGAGTGTTAGCGCGCGATTTCGCAACGCCTCTTCACGCCAATGCATGTTGACGAGATTCGTGGGCAGGACTTCGTTCACGCTGTCAGTTTTCATCGACTTCATGACTCTTGCCGCAAGGTCGTCTCTAGGATGCAGCGATCGGCAGCTATTGTCTCTCAAGGTCCTAAACCGTTGAACGGCATTTGATAGTTTGTACAGATTTGTCAATATTTAATATAATATTATCAATAGGTTAATCAGATATACCGCGCATGAGGATAGTCAAAAAATCCCCTCCTTGACTCCAATTCTTCGATAGGAACATTTAACGAACAATACTGATGCTAGCGGATGGCAAAGCCATGGAATTCACCTGCGCCGACTGCCGACACTGGAGAGGCAGCAACACACATCGCGGCCTCTGCCGGCGCTATGCGCCGCGCGCCACGATCGTTGTCGCGGGTACAGACGGCCCCGAACTCGGTGCCGTATGGCCTCTGACGCTCGCCTCAGATGGGTGCGGTGACTGGTTTCCTCTCGATAGCCGGGCGCATCCGAGCCGAAACCGATTCCACGGGCCCTGGAGCAGCCTGGCCGCTGTTAGGGGGCACAGATGAGCTACGACAAGGAGACGGATGCCGCATTGGCAAAACTGGTCTATCGATTTCGTACTCCGCTCGTCATGCTGGGTAAGCGCCGGTTTGCGATTCGGACAAAACCAAAAGACTTCATCGACGATTTCGATCCGGATATCGATCTCAGCGGCATGCCCAGCGAAGTGTTCAATAAAGCGGTTGAGTATCGGGCGGCGGGCCGCCGCGGGCTTTATGCCGTTGCGCTAATGCAAGCGGCGCTCGATGGACACCCTACGGCCAGCATCATCTTGGCCGGTTTGATGGTCCAGCGAGCGATCTCCTCAAGCAGTACGAATAAGCGTTCGCTTATGGCTCGAGCTATCGGCTGGTTGACTTACGCTAGATCAAGCCGTTTTGAATCACTGTTTGGCGATATCAGCCATGACGCCGTGCAAATAGCTCAAGCTTCTATCGCTGCATCAGAGAGTAAGAATACAAGGCTTCATCGCGATCTTGAGATAGCAGAAAGAAAACTGACTGTCGTAGATCAGCAATTAACGAGAGCCCTTTATACCCATATCGACTTTGAACGGTATCAACGCCTCAACTTGCCCTTAGATCTAAAGGGGGAAGTTACGAGAGCTTCAAAGAAACGTTTGCTAGATTCTCTTCTTTACGAATATCCGTGGGCGTCGGATCTCATTTTGGAGATCGATCTAAGCCTTACGCTAAGGATCGTGGCCAACAAACAGTGGTTCCATCTCCCGCCTATTCTGATCGTGGGTCCACCAGGTATCGGAAAGACGCGCTTCGCTCGACGCCTCGCTGAGTTGGCGGAAGTACCTCACAGAATCATCAATGTGGCTGGGTCTACTGACAATCGAGATTTCTCTGGTACTGCGCGAGGTTGGCATTCCGCGCACCCCAGTCGGGTCGTTGAAAGCATGGTCGATACGCAGTGTGCCAATCCGATCATGATTGTCGATGAGATAGACAAAGCTGGCGGCACAGAAAGAGGTGGACAGGTTCAGAAGTCGTTGCTGCCAATGTTGGCGCAGGAAACTCGAGAGCGATACCGAGACGAAGCCTTGAGTGTCGAGATAGATCTTGGCCACATAAATTGGATACTCACTGCCAATGAAATCCGCAGTGTCGATCATTCGTTGCTATCGCGTTTGAAGATCGTGCGAATGCCAGCACCATCAGTGCGACACGCCGAGAGGTTAGTGGAAATTGCAATTAAGGAGGTGACAGCCGAAATAGGAATTGCGGCCGATATGGAACTTGGCATTGAGCCCGAGATCCGCGATGCCATCATTCGAGCTGCGCGAGCGGGGGCGACGCCCCGCAGAATCGCATCGCTCGTTAAGCAGGTGATCGCAGTTGGACAGAAATGGAACCCCACGATCCTCAATTAGAGGATCGACTGAAGAGATTTCAAATTTGTGTTTAGTGTTGGATATTGAATAATTAGCAAGGCGCTAACGAAGATTCGGGCTCTCCCGCATATCATTCCAATAGGTTCCCTGAACTGATCGTGAGATTATAATAGATCATATAGTATCCCTTATTGACATTTTAGAATAAAAGTGATACTATCTTATCTATTATGAATCTCTACTCCACCCCTGATATTTGTCTGTCAATTGCGCATGCGGCACGCGATGCGCGACTGCAAAAAAACCTATCTCGAGCAAGTCTGGCAATACGTTCTGGTGTTCCAGAGCCTTCTATCAAACGCTTTGAGCTCACTGGCGAGATATCACTCAAGTCTCTTGTCAATATCGCGTTGGTATTGTCAGCAGAATTGGATTTTCTCCGCCTATTCGTAAATGAAAAAACACCGTCCATAGACGAAATCATCAATACAAAGACTCGTAAGCGAGGTCGAAAATGATTCTCGTCGATGTCGTTAGTGTGCGTCTCCAGCTAGGCAAGGATTCCAAGAAGGTCGGCCGGCTCGCCTATACGAAAGGTCGCGCTGTATTCGAGCTCGATCCAGATTTCCCGATTGATAAGCTCAGCATCTCACCATTTAAGTTTAAGCCCCAAGTAAAGGATCCGTTAGCTGGGCCGCCGACACCATTTGAGGGTCTACATGGTGTTTTTGCAGATAGTTTGCCGGACGGATGGGGGCGATTGCTAACTGACCGCGTATTCCGCAAGGCGAAAATCGATCCTGCAACAGTCACACCGATACAAAGACTTGCTTTGGTAGGGAGCAATGGAATGGGTGCATTGACCTATCACCCGCAGGTCGATTCTGCCGAAAAACTACCAGATGAGATTGATCTCGAAGAAACAGCGAAAGATGCGATCAAGATACTTGAGGATAAACCAACAAAGTCCGAAGAGCGTTTACGAGTACTTGCCGGCAATTCTGGCGGTGCGCGGCCCAAGGCAACAATTTGGATTTCAGCAGACGAGAGTATTTCACCAATTCACAAACAGGATGCCGAAGCTTGGCTCGTTAAATTTCCATCTAAAGAAGACGGTCCCGTTATAGGACGCATAGAATTTGCCTACTCGAAGATGATGCGTGAAGCTGGCATCGAAGTTCCAGAAACAAAACTTTTAATGCCAAAAGGCGGCGGGTTTTTTGCAACAAAAAGGTTCGATCGGATCAATAACCAGAGACTGCATGTTCATACGCTCGCAGGCCTACTGGAATGCGATTTCCGAATTCCGTCCGTAGATTATACCGTCGCTCACAAAGTCGCAGGCTTGCTAGCGCGTGACAAAAGACAAGTTGAAGAGATGTTCAGACGCATGTGCTTCAATGTTTTTGCCAAGAACAGAGATGATCACGCCAAAAATCATTCTTTCTGCATGAATGCATCAGGTGAATGGCGACTTACGCCCGTATATGACGTGGTTATGTCGAATGGATTGAATGGCGAGCACACGATGTTGGTCGGCGATGCCGGCAGGAATCCGACAGATGAAAACTTGAGACAGGTTGGAACTGCTGTAGCTTTATCTGAACAATTCATGTCTGACACGATCGATCGCGTGCGAAGCGCAGTATCGAGCTGGTGGAAATACGCCGACGAAGCTGGACTTGCGACACGATATCAGACTGAAATTGCCGGAGTACTCAGCCTATCAAAACAATCACCTAAGCCGATTTTAAGAAAGCGAACGGTCAGAGTAAAAGCTATCCCATTGAAAATGCGATAGGGCGTTCGATAGGTTGAGACAGATAAATCTATTTTCTGCCGGACAGGAACTTTCTCCAATTTCTGCCCAAGCTAGTTCTGCGCGGAGGGACAGAATCGCCGGATACACGAACTGGGATCCGCCTCAATCCGATTAGTGTACCGTTTCTTCTCACATAGCACTCCATAAAGTGCCGCCCCTTATAAGCAGTTCTCTCGGTAACGACCGTGCCCGTCTTGCCTGCATGACCAAGGTCGTTGATCAACTCTGCTTCTCGACCCTCATTTCGAACCATCCAAGTTACTTCGCTGTTTGGGGGTAGAGACGAGGCATTAACAAGTTCAAATGTGAGAGACCAATCCCTTGGAAGAGGTCCGATCTCATTCATCCCTACAGAGCGAGCAGGGGGACCAGAGTTAGGTACTGCAGTAACTTGGACATCAGGCACGAAGATCGTCGCGACGGATGTGCCCGCGGTCGGTAGCGCGGCTCTTCCTAATATCAATGCATCGTCATCCGGAAGCGGGAAATGATGCTTGAAAGCCCTTTGCCATTCGACTGCGGCAGAAATCTCGTGATTCTTTGCTAATGCGGCCTCCGCAAGGATCTGAAACTGCAACAGATCAATCACCAGATCCTCGGTCTTATCCTGACCCAATCTGTTGAGTGGTTCTCCTGAATTGACCGGGTTCAGAACCTCCGAACTGCGGCCAAGTCGTTCAGAAATTTTCGAGACAACGCGGCATAGCGCTGCATCGTCATCACCCAGGAGTCTCTCGTCGAGATCGGCGATAGCTTCAGCGACTAAGACGGTAATCAAAATCGATGATGGCCTGTGCTGTTCGGCCACATTAAGGGCCGACCAAATCTTTAAGTATCGAATTTGCCTGCGAGCGATAAAGCGCTTGCTGTCACCGAAAAGGCCGCGAAACCATCTGTATATTTCCTTGGGATTGCTATCTACCCAGCCATCATCGCTGGCAAGCATCACCGACAAATCGCTCTCGTATCGCACATAAATAGGTACGTCGATGTGGAAGCCGTTCTTATAACGAATTCGGACACACCGTGGCTTGAGCTCTACAACGCCGTGTATGTCTTCGGTGTGAGTCCGAGCGTATCTTCCAATGCTTTGATAAACTGTGTTTCTCAGTGTCTGGTAGTGCAGCACATCTGATCTAGCATCGCGGGGATAAACAAAATAGACGCCAAGATCGATATCGAACTCTCCGTCCATTTTTAAGGGACGGATCTGTGTACCGAACTTGTAGGATCCTTGAAGCCAAGTATCTATTGAATATCCGGTGAGACTGGGCAGTTCGTCTTCGAGATACTCGGCTAACGAGTTCCATCTTTCTCGTTGTTCATCGAACTGCTCTTCGGACGGCGTGCATCGCTGATAAAGCGTCTGAACATCGCCATTGCGCGGATCAAAAAATAGTCTCGATGCAGCGCCCATTATGAAATCTCACATTTATCTAATGCAGCGGATTATCTGGGAGAAGCCTAATGATTTGAAATTCGTTTCGTATTTTTGATTCGATGTAGTTCTGAAGTCCCTCACGTGATGTTCGAGGGCTCGAATGAATTGCTGAAAATAGACGCTTGTCATTGAGGAAGTCATTGAGCGGCTTCCTAAGCTCCTTCCGATCTTCAGAAGCATTTTCTCTATCTCTCCAAGCAAATCGAATTTTGGCAGCAGCCCCATAAAACTGATCAATTTCCGCAATCGATATCTGACCGAATGATCTTTTAGCAAGCAGTGCCAGAGCGAACTTATCGCTCCTTAGAACTTCTTCGATCTCAACCAAATAGATATATTTTCTCTGAATAAAGAGCTCAATCATCAGGCTTCTTCTGAAAAACCTATTGCGCGGAATCTTCGCAAAGTTCGCTATCCGAATTAATGGCTGATCTGCGCCATTGATCTTCAATGGTACTTCCGCTGCTTCTGACCCTACGACCGCACGCATCACTCCATTCATGTTTAATGCAATCTCCGCACAAACCTCCCACAGGAGCTGAAAACGCTCAAACGGATGTCCTGCAACATCTTCATCATCCATGCGAATTCGGATACGACCGGACTCCGACGAACTGCTTCCTGTTGATCCGGTCGAAATATCTACTGCGTTGCGGTTATCAGCGATGCGAGTAGTTATATCGGCATTCGTGTCTCTATTGATCACGAGTTCTCGTCGGTCGATGGATGGTTCCCAATCGTCGGGCGGTGATAAGACAGGGCGTATGTGTTGTGCGATCGGAGTATCACTCGCCGGCCAGTTCTCATCTGATTGCGGTAGTTCACCGCCCATACGCAGACCATTCTTACCGCCAACGGTCAAATTATCTGGGTCGATTCCTGGATTGGTCGTAAGCGTGGAAATGTGTTCATAGATAATTTCATTAAAATCAGGCTTATGAGATGTGTGCTCAATTGATTGGACGATAAAAATATCACCACGTTCAGAGCAATTAGGAATGGTGAAACCCTTCACCCGAATCTTGGTCTTCTTCGTCCAGGATAGCCTGGCATAGAGATATCTGGGCTCATTCCCACTGGCACGGATACCTCCAGAGATCCTTGCGCGAAGATATCGACATGTAGAATCGCCCAACATCATTGCGATGTTTTTTAGATCTGTTTTTTTCAAATTAGCATTTGAGACGATCTTTACGAACGGCTCTTTGCCTTCTTCAACTTGATAGAGCGATTGTTCGAGATCAATAAGTTTTCCAAACCCGACATGAAAAAGCGCATCGCATAGATCATCAGTTCGAAATACTAGAAATCGGTGAAATTCGATGCTTGGAATGAACACCGTATAGAAAGAAGGGCCGCCGGCTTTCTTACCGAATAGCTGCAGTCCCATAGTGCCACGAGCTTCGCCCAAGATCACCGGGAGTTGATCCTTAAAGAAGGACTGAATCTCGCTCTCGTATGCCGCCTGCGGATTGAAAAGCGAAACGCGTATTTCTTCGAGAGATGGGTTGGGTATCTCGGGCTTTAGAACCCGCATCGGAGTTGAATTGATGATCTCATCGATCCAAATCTCGCCAGGTTTAATTCCAGCAAGCGAGTTAACACCAACCCAACGGCTCGAAATTTCGGACATTCGAGGACCAATATTGGTCCCATCGAATTCCCGAGCAACAAAGATGCATTCAGCGCTGTGTTGTGATTCTCCAGGTCTAGCTGGGCGTACCCGACCTAGAAATAGAAGCTCCCAAGCGCGCCCAACAGTATCCGTCCCTTCCAGACGGATTCCAATTTTAGCCGGTTTTGCCAATTAATTTCCTACGAATATTGGTTGCACCTCATAAGACTATGAGCCAATTGATTCATAGATGTCTACGAAAGTTGAATTTGGCCTATATCGAATTAGTGAAGCCTATATCTGTTTACCTAGATAGTATAAATATATGATTATAAAAGAAAATTAAATTTTATGAGCAGTATCTATTGTTATAGTGCATTAACTCATGTTGTTAGCACCGCCGCCGATCAACGCGGCTTGTGTCGCGGTGTGGTGCGGGTCACGAAACGGCCGCCGTCGTTCGATGCGCCCCTCGGCCAGCAATCCGGCGACCGATTGGATCATGCTGGTTTCGAGCGCTTCTTCGGGTGTCAGCGGCGGCAACAAGCCCGGCAGGCATTTCGCCAGCAGCGATTTGCCCGCCCCCGGCGGCCCGATCATCAACAAGTTATGGCCGCCCGCCGCCGCGATCTCCAACGCGCGCTTGGCCGTCTCCTGGCCCTTCACGTCTTTAAGGTCGGGGCCGGGGGCGGCGGATTGAATGCTTTTCTGGCGTGGCTGGGCCAGCATCTGGCGGCCGAGCAGATGATTGACGAGTGACATCAGCGTGGGTGCGGCCACGATCTCGAAGCGCCGCTCGTCGCCGGCCCAGGCCGCTTCGCCGCCCGCCGCCTCGGGGCAGATCAGACTTTTGCCCGTGGCGTTCGCCGAAATCGCGGCGAGCAACACGCCGGGCACGGGCAGGATGCGCGCGTCGAGCGTCAGTTCGCCGAGCGCCACGAAGCGCTCGACAGATTCCGGCGGCAGCACGCCCATGGCGCCGAGCAAGCCCAGCGCGATCGGCAGATCGAAATGCGCCCCTTCTTTGGCGAGATCGGCGGGGGCGAGATTGACGGTGATGCGCTTGCCCGGCAGTGCCAGGCCGATGGCGGACAAGGCCGCGCGCACGCGCTCCTTGCTTTCCTTGATCGCGTTGTCGGGCAGGCCGACCACGGCGAAGGCCGGTGCCCCGCCCGCGATCTGCACTTGCACGTCTACCGGCACGGTCTCGATGCCCTGAAACGCGACGGTGGAAATACGTGCGACCAACGGAACCTCACGAAGCAGGCTCCATTAATACGGCCGTATTCCTGGTTGTTCAACCGGCCAAGAAAAAGGGCCCCGCCTTGTCGATGGACGGAGATTTTCAAGTTGGGCTGCGAGATCGAAGTTTCTTAAAGGCCGAGATAAAGGCTTCTTGAAGATGTGGAGGAGGAACCGAAAGAAAAGCACATGCTACCGGGGCAAAGGCCTCTATTGCATCGACTGGATCTCGAAGTTCGATGCTAGGCCGTGAAACTTTAAGTACTGAACTAATCCCAGTTATTTCGGTAAAATCGACGACGAACTTGAGCCGATGTGCGAATTTATTTCTTACATTATTCAGCTCAATAATGCCGGGACGGACAAACGCTGCGCTGGAGTTGCGCTTAGGTAATAGCTTTGCTTTCTGAGAAAAAGATAATTTCAGTTCGTCAAAATCAACGTCCTTAAAGTTCTTTGATATAAATCCGTTAATAAAATTCTCTATTATCAAATGTGCTCTTAAAATTCGCCCTATTGCTTCGTGATTGGTGGCAGCTAACTGAAGATATCGGTTGTTGTGGTGATTAAAATCCTCCTCGATTTGCTCCCAGTAAGGCCCCAAAACAGCAACGACTTCTTTTATCCCTTCAATTTCACGCATCGGAGCCTCCGCAAAAGGTGACATCGGTTCTTAGTATGGGCCTTCTTGTTTTATGCTCCAGGTACAATCACAACTCTGATTTTTAATCATACTATAAAAAAGGGCCCCGCCTTGCGGCGGAGCCCTTGGTGCCGATTCCGCCCGGGGGGTGCGGAATCAGGCGGCGACGGCTTGCGCTTGGTCG
>VFQP010001293.1_pt1 | contig 34551 bp, 25 predicted proteins | sample 3512351 | NCBI WGS metagenome assembly VFQP01 (sample SAMN10412372, study PRJNA504923) | tailings metagenome | isolation source: Relicate 1 Philex TSF1 revegetated site | place: Philippines: Tuba, Benguet | collected 2017-08-29
ACTTATTTTCCCCCTTTGATTCAATTTGGGGTGACACAGTTTAGTTTACAATCTCCAAGGATTTGCAATAACGGCGTCTATAACGTTTGTACAACACTTAAAATTAAGATAGTATGATAATCTAAGTATGACTATGTTATAATTTATTTTTTCGTCTAATTCATTCTTGTCTAGTCTATCATTACTAATTGCCTTATTTAAGATTTCTTTCAAACGCTGAACTGTAATTCTTCTAACTTCCCCCGATTGAATTTGACTAATATAATGAGATGCAATTAAGCCTAAAGATTTATAAGTTAATTGGCTTAAATCTCTGTGGGAATTTTTTAACGATTTTACAGGAGTTCTACCTTCTGTTTCCTCATATTGTATATTATTTGTTTTAAAAAAATCACTATCTAAAAAAATAATATCTATACTATCTAGGTTGTTCATTCCACTTGCTATAGCTAAAATAGCTTCATCGATTTGGCTTATATCCGTAATTTCCCAAACTGAGAGAGTATTACCTGAGGTTTTAATACAATTAGTTATCGCATCACTTGGAGTTTCCTCGAAATGATATTCTCTATTATTTTGTTCCCATTTTGCTCTATTATATTTTCTTACGAATATCGATGACATGAGTTTTCCAAATCTTTTATTACTTCAATTCTGTATTCTTCTAACCAATTGATACTGAGCTTTGCATTTTTTAATATATTCAAGCATTCTGGAGTACCCCAATTCTCAAGAGCTCGAATTGCACATTCTTGGATTTCAATATTTTGATGTGGTAAAGCACCTAATACAATTAAAAGACCATTAGGTGCTGTATCTTTTATATCCATTCTAGATACTACTCTCAAAATACCCAATACTATATCAATATCATGATAATACTTAGTAAATATATTTGCGAGCCAAAGTTTAGTCGTATCTGGGAACTTTTCTAGTTGATTTTCAACAAATATATCTGCAAACGACCTTTTCCCATATTCAAAATCTTCTGATTTTAAAATTGAGATTAATTGTTGAGTTTGGTTGAAATAGGAAGAATCATCAAAAGGTATAGTAGTACGATTTGTGGCGAAGGAAGAAGAACTCTCATTTATATCCTCTAAGACTGAATAAGAATATATGTCTTTGCTTTGAGGTAGTATCTTAAGGGGCTCATTTAATAAATATTTTTGAAAAGTACCTGCTGACTTACCTTCATCAAAGGCTGAAATTGATTGCAGTACTTTTTCATTGTAGGATGAAGGTGGGGGAGTCTCAGAAGAAGAATTTTTGTTTTTATGTTCTTCCCTAGTGGCTTCTGTAGTTGACTGAATTTTATACTTAATTATAACATTGTTTTTGCCTTTGTTAACAATAGTAGAATAGTCATCAAAAATGGCTTCCAATTTATTCATTTTATGAAAGAATTTATATTTTCCAATAATGAGACGAATTCCAAGGGTGCCTCACTGTAAAAACCATCTAAATTTGGCTGGGTAAATCTCGGAGAAGTATTTTTTGGTGATGTATTTATGTCTAAAGCTAGAATTGTGGCATTTATTGGATTAGAAGTTGTAGGAGAGTTTTTAAGTTCTGCTAAAGTCCTATCTATTTTGGTTATAATATTTGTCTCTTCACCACTTATAGTCTTTAGTGAAGCCAACCTATAAGTCCATTCGAAAGGTGGAAAATCCGTGTAAAAAGAAGAAGATTTAAATAGTTTTTCATGTAAACCATTTGATTCCTTATCATTAAAATAAGTTCCTAGTAAGGCTAGACGAAAGGGGAGAGTAAGGAAAAATGGGGTGATTTTAGTCCACATATCACATATTTGTTTACTAAACTCATCTATTGTTTTTCCTATTGGAATATTTATATCATTGGTTTGGAGCTCAATATCAATCCTGTTGGTAGCAATGACAAGAGAGAAAGAGTTATCGGTAGTAGCAAGGCGTATTCGATCAACTAAAGCTCCTGAAGGAGTAATTTCTTGTACTGTATTTGGAAGCAGCTCATAGCTCTCCAACGCTCCTAAAAACTTGATAAAATTAGAGGAGGTGGGAGTGATTTCTTTGGAGTCTACAAAGATACTAGCTTGAAACTTTATTGGGTTTTTGAACATGATAGCTTCTTTAAGGGGATTTTTATTAATTATTACTAGCAAAAACTATACCACTCATCCTAGAAAAATATTTTACTATTGGTACTTTTACAAAGGCAAAGTTAAGCATAGTAAAAGTAGATATTATGCCACTAAGTAACTTTTTTGTGAAAATATTACACTCTATTTGGAAGCTTTTATATCAAATCGATAAATACCGTAAAACCAGTATTTTTTCGCTTGGCCACTTTTTTGTGAAAAAAAAATTACACTTCTTCTCTAGCAGGATAAGTAGCTGTTTGTATGTAAATTATGGATTATTGGGGTTTGGGTACCAACCAAAGGGGAGACGTACCACGAAAAAACACAAAAAGTGCCTTAAAACCAAGTTTAAGGCACTTTTTTGTAGTAGGACGTATCAGGACGTGACATCCGGGTGATCCCGTTTGGACTCGAACCAAAGACCGACAGATTAGAAATCTGTTGCTCTATCCAACTGAGCTACGGGACCCAACGCTTAACGTGGCGCAAAAGTAAGGTTTTTGTTTAGTTTTAACAACATTCTTTTAAAAAATTGTAATTGCCTTCACAAACTCCCTATTTTTGCAGTCATAGTGTTGTACATGAGTTTACCTTAATCTTATCGCGAGTGAATATCTATCCCGACAAAATAACTGACGTATTCCAAGCTATTTACGCCAAAAATCCCACTCTTATCGTACGTGCTCCGGGTCGTATCAATCTCATCGGCGAACATACCGACTACAACGACGGTTTTGTGCTTCCGGCGGCTATCGACAAAGCTATCTATTTTGCCATCCGAGCACGCCCCGACCGCCTTTGTAAGTTGTACGCCGCTGATTTGGAACAAGCCTATGAGTTTTCGTTAGACCATGTCCAAAAGTCTTCCGTAAGTTGGGCCAACTACCTCATCGGCATGGTAAGCGAGCTTTCAGCGGCGGGACTGACGATTCCTTCGGGTTTTGAGGTGGCTTTTGGGGGCGATGTACCCAACGGCGCTGGACTTTCATCATCAGCAGCCGTGGAGAGTGGCATGGGTTATGCCTTGAGTGAGTTATTTGGGTTGAATATCAGTCGGTTAGATTTGGCTTTGACGGCACAGTTGGCAGAGCATCATTTTGCTGGCCTACAGTGCGGTATTATGGACATGTTTGCGTCGATTCATGGCAAGGAACAATCGGTGATTCGACTTGACTGTCGCGATTTGAGCTATGAGTATTTTCCGTTTGATTTGACAAACTATCGCATTGTACTTTGCAACTCTGGCGTAAAACATACTCTGGCGGAGTCGGCCTATAATACCCGCCGTCAAGAGTGCGAGGAAGGTGTGGCGATTTTAAAAAACTTTTATCCGACAATTCGGAGCCTAAGAGAGGTAAGTTTAGCCCAAGTAGAAGCTCATCGTGACGATCTGCCCGATAATGTTTACCGGCGTTGCCGTTATGTCACTGGCGAAATCGAACGCGTGGTGGCGGCTTGTGAAGATTTACAACGCGGTGATTTGGGTGCCTTTGGACAAAAAATGTACGAAACCCACACAGGATTGAGCCAAGACTATGAAGTGAGCTGCGAAGAACTGGATTTTTTGGTCGAGGCCGCTCAAACCTTAAATGGAGTGATAGGTGCCCGAATGATGGGGGGCGGATTTGGGGGATGTTCAATCAACATCGTCAATACCGAAAGAGTAGAAGATTTTATTGAAGCTATCTCTACGGCTTATCTTAATCAATACCATCGTCCGCTGGTAAGTTATGTGGTAACGATTACCAATGGAGTCGAAAAAATAGGGTAACTTCGCCCGTCTATCGCTAATTACAGTTGATTAATAATATATGAAACGCTCCCTAAATCTCCAAAGACTACAAAATGAAACGTTCGATATCTGTATCATCGGTGGAGGGGCAAGCGGAACGGGCTGCGCGTTGGATGCGGCCTTGCGAGGGTTGAAGGTAGCATTGATTGAAAAACAGGATTTTGCGTCTGAGACTTCGTCCAAATCTACTAAGCTCATCCACGGAGGGGTTCGGTATTTGGAACAAGCATTTAAGAACTTTGATTTTGCCCAACTCAAACAAGTACGGCATGGGCTGGAGGAGCGGCAAATTGTGCTTCAAAATGCCCCTCATTTGGCTCGACCGCTGCCTTTGCTCACGCCGGTGTTTAGTTGGTGGGAGGGGCTTTACTTTAGCATTGGGCTACGGATGTACGATTTTTTTGCCAAAGGAGATGCTTTACCTAAGAGCCGTTGGTTGAGTAAAAAGGAAACCCTACTGCGAATGCCTTCTTTGGACGCAAAAAAACTGCATAGTGCGGTTTTGTATTTTGATGGTCAGCTTGATGATGCTCGTTACTGCTTGGCATTGGCGCATGCAGCCGATGAAGCGGGAGTGGCTATTGTGAATTATACTGAATTGCTTGATTTTGAAAGAGATAATGCCGGAAAACTTACCGCTGCGGTAGCCAAACCACTGGAATCTGATTCGTCTTTCGGAATCAAAGCTAAGATTTTTATCAATTGTACAGGAGCGTTTGCGGATTTTGTACGACTCAAAGCCAATCCTAAGCTTTCGCATCGGATTCGCCCCAGCAAAGGCGTACACGTAGTGTTGCCTTACGAAGTCCTGAAAAGCAATGATGCCATGCTTATTCCCAAAACGAGCGACGGGCGGGTGGTGTTTGCAATTCCGTTTGAGGGGCAATTGCTCTTAGGTACTACTGATACCGATTACAAAAATCTAGATGCAGAGCCTATTTTAGAAGACCAAGAAGTAGATTTTCTTTTGGATACATTGGCTCCTTATCTCGCCAAACGCCCCGATAAAAGTCAAGTAAAAGCGGGTTTTGGTGGGTTGCGCCCTTTGTTGGCAGCGGGTGATTCTAAATCTACCAAAAAACTTGTCCGAGATCATGAAGTGGAGCACGACGAGCATTCCAATTTGGTGAGCTTGCTGGGGGGCAAATGGACTACTTATCGGTATATGGCCAAAGATACTATTGACAAGACCTGCGAATTGTTGAGGATAGAACGTCCCTGCCAAACTGCCAATCATGTGCTAGTAGGAGGGGAAGATTATGCGTTTGAGGATTGGAAAACAATTCAAATGGTATATCGATTGGCCAAGGACATTTCTAAACATCTGATTCGAAAATACGGAAGTCGGGCGCATAAGGTGGCACGCCTGACCCAAGAAAATATCCGATGGTCACAACGATTGGTAGAAAAATATCCTTTCATCCAAGCCGAAGTGATTTATCAAGTAAGAGAAGAAATGGCGCTTACAATACGCGATGTGTTGGCTCGCCGGATGCGTCTCGAAATCATGGATTGGGAAGCCGCTCAAGAAGCTATCCAGGTAGTTGCTGATTTGATGGCGCAGGAACTTGGATGGACTCCCGCCCAAAAAGAAAGGCAAGTGGCAGATTATTATCAACAAATAGCCTTTTTTGTGAATACAGCGGTTAAATAAAATAGCTTATTTGAATTTTTGAAGAAAAGCTAAACTCTGAGGAACTTGCGTTTCGGAGCGAGAAGATTCATCTTCAATGATAGCGTACTCGACACCGATTTTAGAAGCTACTTTCATGATAGAGCTGATGTCGATGTCGCCCGTACCAAGGGTGACATTGGTTTCGACGTCGGTTCTGCCATTTTGATTTCCAACCGTCCCAATTTTTCGGTCTTTTAAGTGTAGCAAAGGAAAACGATTGGGATATTTTTTGAGCATCGCTACGGGATCTTGTCCTGGGTGTTTAATCCAGTAGGTATCCATTTCAAAATTTACGTAGTGCGGGTCTAGTTTTTGGGCTAATTCGTCAAATAGCGTACTTTTCCCATAAGGACGAAATTCATATCCATGAGGATGATAGCAGAATGTAAGACCTTGTTCACGTAAAATTTTGCCAGCCCTGTTAAAAACTTCTGCGGCTTTCTGAACGTCTTGTATGTTAAAATCATCTCCTTCGTGCGGAATCCAAAAACAAACTACGTACCTGACACCCAAAGCTTTGGCGTCTTGGGCTACTTTTTCGGGCTGCGTAGCTAAGTCCGCAAAATCTGCCCCACTTCCTATGGGAGTAAGATTAAATTGTTGGAGTAGAGCCAAAAATTCTGGGATAGTTTTGCCGTAAGTTCCCGCTAATTCTACGTATTTTACACCCATTGTATTTAATTTAGCCAGTGTAGTAGGTACATCTTTGGCCAATTGTGTTCTGAAACTGTACAATTGTACGGCTATTTTTGGGGTTTGGGCATTACTTATATAAAAGTTAGAGAGCAAGGTGCCAAGTAAAAATGTACGGATGATGCTCATATTCATGGATAAATTTTCAGTGTTGGTACATTACAAAGACCGTTGTTCCTGTTTTCTATCGAACAATGGCCTGATATAAATAATATTGCGACGACTTTAAACCATTCTCATTCGCTAAACTCTTATGCTTATCACAACTACTAACAACATCGAAGGGAAAAGAATTTTGCAGTATATCGGCTTGGTCAACGGCGAGGCAATCATTGGTGCCAATTTAGTCAAGGATTTTTTTGCAGGTGTCAGAGATATCGTTGGCGGTCGGTCGGGGGCTTACGAGCAGGGGCTGCGCGAAGCCAAAAGCATTGCGCTCAAAGAGATGATTGAGCAAGCTCAACGTTTAGGGGCTAACGCTATCATTGGGGTAGACCTTGACTACCAAACGATAGGGGGTAGTGGTTCTATGCTTATGGTCAGTGCCAATGGTACCGCTATTATTTTTGAAGAACCCTAAAAAAATCTTCACATAGGAGGGAGAGAAGTATTAGCCTCTCCCTTTTTTTTAGCTCAAATACACCCCGATATCGTTGCCGGTGAGTTTGACATGGATGTGCTCACTTAGGGTAGTACTCAGCGAATACCCTACATAGTCGGCCGAAATAGGAAACGAGTGATGCCCACGATTGACCATCACCGCTACTTGTAGGCGCTTGAGCGAGACTCCCAAAAAAGGCGCTAAGCTATAAGCCAAGGTTCGTCCCGTATTTAAGACGTCATCAACGACTACAATCGCCTTTCCGGCAAGCATTGTTTTGTCAATGTTGAATTGAATAGGAGTCGTATGAGGGTGTTCTTTGTTGAGGTCAATGAGCATCAGAGTCACTTCCATTTGAGAAATACCTTCAATAAATGAGCGAAGTAAACGGGCCATTTCATAACCTTCTCCCGTAATTCCTGCCAAAATAATGTGTTTTTCTTCAAAGTTGCGTTCATAAATCTCAAACGCAATTCGCTTGATTTTTTGCAATGTTTGTTTGTGGGTAAGAATGGCTTGCTGCACAGGTTCTATTATTTATGGTAGCTAAATGAGATGGGCTCACAATTTTGAAAAAAATCGTGAGTTTGGCACAATTTTAGCCAACAACTATTTGAAATCAAACACTAAATGGTTATTTCCTCATGAGAATCTTTCAAAAAATATGCTTGACGTTGATAATCAGTGGAACTCTATGCTGCTTTATGGGGGCTAGTAATACACGAGACGTCGAAATTGCAGAAAAAATCAAAGGCTCCTTTAAGAATGGGAATGCGAGTTTGCTGGCTGATTATTTTGAACGAAGTTTGGAATTGGTCATTGATGCTGAAAAGGTCGATTTTAGGCGTGTACGGCATGAACAAGCTGAATTGATTCTAAAATCATTTTTTAAAAAATATCCCCCAAAAGACTTTAAATATGGCTTTCAGGGGACAGCGTCTAAGGTAAGATATTGTACTGGAACTTACCAAACAATCAATGGAAGTAAGTTTCAGGTGTACATATTGATGAGGGTAACTAAGGATGACTATCTAATCAATACCCTTCATTTTAAAAAAGAGTAAACAAAATAGGCATCATTATTGATGCCTATTTTGTTTACTCTTTTATTTGATTGTGAAGGTATTATCTTTGATTCCTTTGTTAACCTTTACCGACGATACCTCCGCTTTAGAACTAAATTGTCCATTGCCTTGCTCGCGGGTAAATGGAATTTTCACCCCAAATCCGTCTTTAATCTCTTTGTAGTTGCTTAGGGTCGCATTCATCATACCTCCTCCCATGCCTCCACGCATAGCTCCTCTTTGACCACCACCGGGGCCGTTGCCACCACCACTTGGAGGTTGTTGGCCTTCAGGACGCTGACCTCCACCTGGGCGCATGCCTTCCATGTTTGCCATGCGTTTTACTTTGAGGCCGCTTTCCACGTCAAAAAATTCGTTCCATTTACGGCCTTCTGGGATTGCAATTTCTACTTTCCATGCATCTTTGCCATCCAGCGCTTCTTTACCAAGCACGGTTTTTTGTACACCATATTCGGCATAGAGTAATTCAGGAAAAGGTACGTTTTGGAGAATCATGGCGATTGCGTCTTTGCCTTCGGCGGTGCGTTCGTTGGTATTACCTCCAAAGCCAGAAACAGTAGCGACTTTGCTACCATCGCTGGTGGAGCGCATGACCTCATTGCCCATCATATACATTACCGAAGAAAACTTATTAGGCTTTTTGATTTTGACTTCCATTTCCATGGTGCCACGTTGGGTTTCGGAAGTAGTGCCGATGGTCATGTCTTCGATTTTGGCAATGGCGTCTTTTCCGCCAATAGCGTTGAGGTACTTATCGATGATAGCATCGGCAGTTGGGGTGTCTTGTGCGGTTACGGAGAGGGTTAGGCCGATAAACAACGCACTCAAAATTATTTTTTTCATGATTGTTGGACAATTAGGTGAAAGTTGTTGAAACTTGGGTTGAAAACGAACAAATGTACATAAAATGCAATTTTTACTGTGAATATTGTCGCTACATTTTGGGAAAACACCGCCCAAACCCCTCTTCAAATCGTCGAAGACCCTTTTTTGGTCGATAGAGGGATTCGACTATATATCAAAAGAGATGACCTTATTCATGCGGAAGTCTCTGGAAATAAGTGGAGAAAATTAAAATATAACCTAATCGAAGCCGAGCAGCTTGAATTCAAGACACTTTTTACGTTTGGAGGAGCCTATTCAAATCATATAGCAGCGGTGGCCGCAGCTGGAAAAGAAATGGGCTTTCAGACCATAGGGGTCATTAGAGGAGAAGAACTATCGGCCGATGCCAATCCTACCTTACGATTTGCGGCGGCTTGTGGTATGGAGTTGATTTTTGTGAGTCGTGAAGCATATCGAGACAAATCAGGCTTGGCGACTAGGTATGGCAATGGATGTTATGTCTTGCCCGAAGGAGGTTCAAACCATTTGGCAGTTTTGGGAATATCTGAAGTAATGTCAGAAATCAAAGAGCAACTCAATTCTTCTTTTCACTATATGTGCACCGCTTTTGGGACGGGAGCTACTGCCGCAGGGCTTGCTATGGATGCAGATACCAACGTATTGGTTTTCCCGAGTTTGAAGTTGAGTTCGGAGGTGGTTAAAAACATGATTGGAAGCTATCTCTCCACTGATGTTAGTAATCTAGAAATAATGAGTGATTATCATTTTGGTGGTTATGGCCGGACCAATGACTTGCTTTTGGATTTTGTCAAATCTTTTGAAAATCAAACAGCTATTCCATTGGAGGAGGTGTATACTGGCAAAATGATGTTTGGCATCTATGATTTAGTAAAAAAAGGCTTTTTTCGACGTGGAGATACGCTCGTAAGTTTGCATACGGGAGGATTACAAGGAAAAAGAAAATAGCCCCGAAATCTCGGGGCTATTTGTCTACCTATTAACAGCCATGAAAACAAATATTTTTATGCCACACTGGGCTTGAAAGCAAATCGTTGGATAAAATAAAAACTACCGAACAGGATACCACAGTAAAACAAATCTCCCATGATAGTATTGAAAAACAGATTTCCAAAAAATGTAGATTGATAAAACGCAAGACCAGCCACATAACAAGCTATCAATCCTTGCCAATTTTGGGAGTAAAAAGTACCGTTGTACCAGACAAAGAAATTTGTCACTAAAAAAAACAACGTGGAAGCAAGTAAACTTGCCGTTACAATTCTTGTAGGTGTTACTTTCTTCAAAAGTACAAAACCTAATACTGTAATCAAAGCAAAAGAAACATACGAAGGAAGAGAAGGATTACCGATGATTGCATCACTTAGGAGCATTGCCAACATAGGAATCATGAATGCAAGAGACTTGCGGTTAAAATAAGCCGAACCAAACAAAGCCATAGCTCCAATAGGAGTGAAGTTGAAAGGATGTGGCGCTACCCGAGAAACGGCGGCTAATAAAATAAGCATAGCCACGGTAGTAAATCTCGATAAACCTGAATTCATGACTGCGGTAAAATATTCTCTCAATAATGTTAGAATTTGGTTGAGTACAAGTTCTTGTTAGAACTACGGTGTAAAGATAAAATGATAATTGGCAATTTTCCAAGTAATGTGTCAAAAAAACACTAAAAAAAATGACAAATATTGAACTAATCCTTAAGATAGTTAAACAAAGGGGATTTTGTTCGGTTTTTTACAACGTGTATTTATGGTATTTCGGCCAGTAATGATTTAATCAAAAAAGTCATGTGAGGCTCTGCTTTTGCAGCGGCGGCCAGTATTTTGTGAATTTCAGCTTTTTCTAAAGTTTCTGGAATGCACATGTCTGTAATGACTGATACTCCAAAAACGTCCAAATTCATATGCCTCGCAACGATTACCTCGGGAACGGTACTCATTCCAACGGCATCTGCTCCGAGCATTCGTAACATCCGGTATTCGGCTTTGGTTTCTAGTTGAGGACCTGTCACGCTGGCATAAGTACCGCTGTGGCTAGTGATTCCTTTGGATTGGAGTATCTGAGTCGCTTTTTCAATAAGACTTAGTGAATATGGCTCACTCATGTCAGGAAAACGATCACCTAGATTTGCCAATTCGGTTCCCCTGAGTGGATTTTCAGGTAGAAAAAGGCTGATATGGTCATTTATAATCATCAAATCACTGACGCTGAAAGCTGGATTGAGACCACCTGCGGCGTTGGACACAATCAGTAGCTCAATGCCTAGCAGTTTCATGACACGTACCGGTAGGGTTACTTGCTGCATGGAGTAGCCTTCATAATAATGAAACCGCCCTTGCATACAAATCACTTTCTTGCCGCTAAGGGTTCCAAAAATCAAGCGACCACTATGGGACTCTACGGTCGAAACCGGAAAATGAGGAATGCTATCGTAGCTAATACTGTAAGCAATGTTGATGTCGTTGACGAGGGCGCCTAGGCCAGTTCCTAATATAATGCCGATGTGAGGTTCGAAATGATCAGTAGCGGTTTTGAGGTAAGCGGTAGCTTCTTGGATGGCTTGTAGTGACATAGTCAATGAATTGATATAGATACTTGGGCAAATATAACGATAAAACCGCTCCTTAAGAGAGCGGTTTTATCGTTACAAAAAAAGGGACAAGAAATAGTCATCATCAAGGGATGATTTTGATCGTATGACATCCTTTAGGTGCGCTGATTTTGGCAGCTTGTTTGGTAAGAGCAGGCGTGCCTCCTTTGGTTACTTTGAAAAATTCGATACCACCGTCACGACGACCATAGTCGAAGTACTCATAAAGAGAAACGGCTACGTTATCGCCAGTTTTGTCAAATACGATGCTTTCAGGGGCAAGCCCGTCTATCTCGTAGTCAGCTACTTTAGCAAGTGCTCCTTCTTTTGATAGTGTCAATAGAGATACAGAGGCTTTGCTTACATTGCCACTCCAGGGTTGAGCCGAACCATTTTTGTTGGCAACCACTACCAAGGCGCCGTCAGGGCTGATAGAGAAGCTCTCTGCTCCTGTACCTACTGCTACTTGACCTATTACTTTATGCTCGGCAGCTTTAGGGTCTTCGGCTTTGGTATTGAACTGAACTACTGCTAGTTCACTAGCAGAGGCTCCGTCTTTTAAGTCAGCGACTAAGAAGAAGTTACCATCTGGCGTAAATGCACCTGGGCCGGGTTTTCCTGAGAGTTTGGCGGGTGTGCCAAATGCTTCAAAGGTTGCCACTTTGCCTTGGGGGTTACGTTTTACTTTGTAAAGCCATATTTCTTTGGTTTCTTCGACCGTAATCGCAATAAACTCTCCTTCTGGGTGCCATGCTACATCAGTAGCACGGGCGTTTTGTAGGGGGAGAGGAATGGCTACGTTACGAGTCGGTAAGCCGCCGGTTCCGATTTCGAGCAAACGAAGTTCTTTGCCCGTTTCTTCTGAAGTGATGACGGCATTGCTGCCCAAAATATCGATAGCGAGGGGGTTTTTGCCAATCGGTGCTTTACGGGCCGAAGGCTTAGTAAGATTAGAGATATCGACGATGTACAAATTACTACCTTCGGGTAGATCGGTAGCTACATTTTTGACCACTTTGGCGCTGTCAGCCGTTTGGCCGCGTGTTTCGAGCACGTAAGCGAAACGATTGTCTGAGGTAAAGGCTACAGTACGTGTCCAGCCAATTGCGGAGTTAGGGACGGGAGAAGAACCTTCTTCTTGACCGAGTTTGAGAGGTAAGGGATAGATGGTCAACGCATCTTTTACTCCCGTTTCTTTTAAGAGTTTTCCATCCACAACAGCAGAGGCTGCCATATCGCCATCAGATAGCGAAAGAATACCTTTGGCATTGAATTCAATGGTGGGTTTTTGGGCAAAGATAGCGGTGGTACTTAGTAGAGCTATCCCAAACGTTGCACTCAATTTTTTCATGGATTTGTGCGGTGGTTTTTAGGTTTAACAAACGATTAAAAATTGGTTAATTCTGCATAGATACGAAAAAAACCTTTAAAGAACCGAGTTTTAAAGGTTTTTTATCGATAAAAATAGGATGCAAAGGGGAGGTAGTAGCCGCTAAAATTGGATATCAAAGGGGGAATACCTAAAGGTATAGACATAAAAAAAACCTTTGAAGATGCTCTTCAAAGGTTTTTTTTATGGGGTTTTGAAACTAGGCTGCTGCAACCGATAAACGGTTCACATGCTTGGCTAATTTTGACTTCAAGTTACCAGCTTTGTTTTTGTGGATGATGTTTTTCTTTGCCAATCTATCCAACATTGACGATACTGTCTTATATAGTTCTGAAGCTACAACTTGGTCTTTAGTATCACGCAACTTACGTACCATTGTACGCGTAGTTTTGTGTTGGTAACGGTTTCTAAGGCGTTTGGTTTCGTTGGCCCGAATTCTTTTTAATGCTGACTTGTGGTTTGCCATTGTTATATTGAAAAAATAATGTATTGTTCAACAAAAGGAGTGCAAAAGTAATCGCTTTCAATGAGAAAAACAACTGTATTTCTTGAAATTATGTGCGATTTTCTCGTAATTATAAGAGAAACAATGACTCATTCATCGTTCCAGTTGACTTTTGAGTGATTACAAACATCTTTTAGCGCCATAAAAGCGCCTTTTTTTGGTAAGAGCGGGCTGGGAAGTAAAGCATATTGAATGAGCTTGGGTGTAAAGGGGAATTGATATCAACTAAAGTATCATAAGAAAGAGATTGGTGATTTGCACATAAGAAAAAGGTGAAGTTTCTCTTTATTAGGTAATATGTAGTGATTAAAATGAAAATGATACGAAAGAAAAAGAGATAAAATGAAGATTGTATACGTTTTAGGATAGGTTTTTCGTTGTTTGGCAGAATTAGGAGGGGAGAGTTAAGGTGGTTAAGAATGTGTCAGAGAATATAGTTGTGAGCCCTTCGGCGGCTTATTGAGCGCAAAGATGCTGAGGATTAGCGCTTTTTATTAAAGAATCCTTGTCCTTCCGTGTGAAACATCCTACAGTATTCAATATTCATTTTGGTTAATACGTTGGAAGTGATTTGTTTTTCAATTTTTTTGTGAAAGTTTTAGGTAAAAAATCATATAAACCAATTTCTGACCAGTACATTTAGTTAATGAATAGTATTTCGTACTCGAAAGAAACCATATTTCCTACCATGTTTTTTAAACGCAGCCTTTGTGCATTCTCTCTCAGTTTGCTGTTATGTGCGGGTTTACAAGCCCAAAATACCCTAGGTTATACCGAAGCAGATGTTCACTTCAGAAACGGGGTCGAACTTTTTGAAAAATCAAACTATGCTGCTGCAAAGCAAGAATTTAGGTATTATCTAGAAAAGCGTCCAGCATTGCTCAATACCAATGATTATACGGCCGTCACTGCGGAGTATTACACTACTTTGTGTGCGCTTTATGCAGATGCCCCTGAAGCAGAGCTTGCGGTAGACCGCTTTGTACGCAATCACCCTGAGCATCCCAAAGCAGCCGTGATTTATAGCGATTTGGGGAAATATTATTTTGACCGTCAGGATTATCAAAATGCGATTACCTACCTTACTAAGGCCCTTGATCGTAGTTCCAACTATTATACCGCTACCGAGACGCGCTATAAATTGGGGCTTTCTTATTATAGTACAAGGCAGTACAATCCAGCACTCAAGTATTTTGCGGAAGTACAGCGCGATGCTACCAGCGATTATTTTGCACCAGCGGCTTATTATGCAGGGGTGATTCAGTATCAAAATGGTAAATACACCGATGCCTACCGTAGTTTTAAGAGTATCGAAAACCATCCCCAGTACAAGGCTGATATTCCCAACTGGATTGTATCTTCTTTGTATCAAGCAGAGCGCTACGACGAGCTGCTTGCCTATGCGGAGCCTTTGCTTCGGCGGTCGCAGGGAGGGGGCGTAAAACTCAATGATGTAGCACTGTACGCCGCTGAGGTGTTGTATGCCCGTGGCGATTATGCAGAGGCGGCTAAGTATTATGGTCAGTATTTTCAACTTAAAGGGCGGGAAGCTGCCATGCCTGCTCCAGTGCAGTTTAGGTTTGGACATTCGCTTTTCAAAACGGGTAATTATGCCGGAGCGATTGACCAGCTCAAGGTAGTGGCTACGCGCAAAGATACTACGGGTCAGTTTGGTTCTTATTTCTTAGGAATCAGTCAGCTACAAAATAAAAATCCTCAGGCGGCCCTCACCGCTTTTGACAATGCCTCAAAGCTCAAATTTAATCCTATCATACAAGAAGAAGCTACTTTCAATCACGCTAAGGTACAGTTGGAGCTTAACAACTATTCGGCAGCTTTCAAAGAAATGCAGGATTTTATCAAAGCATACCCTAATAGCTCTTTTGAAGAAGAAGCCAACAAGTTAGCTATTTTATCCCTAACTAAATCCAACAACAGTGCAGCCGCAGTGGCTTATATAGAAAATCTTAAAAAACTGGACGAACCCACTAAAGCAGCTTATCAACGCCAAACCATGAATTTGGGGATTGCTGATTTTAATGCCGAACGCTATGCCCAAGCGATTGTTAATTTCGATAAATCACTTAAATATACCCCCGATAGAAACATCGAACAGGCGGCAATCTTTCAGAAGGGTGAAGCATTTTCGGCCCTTAGTCGCTACGGCGAAGCCATTCCGCTGTATAACCAACTCATCCGAAGCAGTGCTAATTCTCCTTATGGCATTCGGAGCCTTTACTCGTTGGGCTATGCTTATTACAATACCAAAGATTATAAGAATGCGCTAACGAATTTTCAGCAATATGTCAATAAAGGCAAGGGGGTAGGTGAACCACAAACGCTAGAGGATGCTACTATTAGGATGGCAGACTCCTATTTGACCGACAAAAACTACGCCCAAGCAATGGCTTTGTATGATAAAGCCGTAAACGACGGACGCATTGACCGTGACTATGCGCTTTATCAAAAAGGATTGATTTTGACTTATCAAGAAAAAGACGTAGAGGCAAAGGCTCAATTTGACAAAGTAATTGCTCAGTTTCCAACGTCTCGTTATGCCGATGATGCGTTGTTTCAATCGGCCAATATTGACTTGACGCGTGGCAATTATCAGGCGGCTATTCGAGCATATACTCGCTTAGTCAAAGACAAACCACGGAGCTACTTAGTACCTCCTGCTCTTCTCAAAAGGGCATTGGCTTACAACAATATTCAGGTTTATGAAGAATCGATTCGTGATTACAAGCGTATCTTGAGTGAATTTTCGGATGCACCTGCGGCCAAGGAAGCTTTGCTTGGCTTACAAGCTACCCTCGAAAATGCCGGACGTACCGAAGAAATGGGTGAAATCTTGAGCGATTATAAGCGTAAAAATCCGCAAAGCACCGAGACCGAAAAATTGGAATTCGAAACAGCGAAAGGGTTGTATGCCGACGGGAAATATCCGCAGGCGATTAAGGCATTACAAACTTTTATTCGAGATTATCCAAATAGCAAGTCAGGGACCGAAGCGCGGTATTTAGGTGGGGAAAGTTATTATCGCTCCAATGACCTTACCAATGCCCTCAAATTGTTTAGAATGGTCATGGAGGAATCTGATGCGAGATTTACGCCCAAAGCGGCTCTTAGAGCGGGGGATATTGAGGCGCAGCAGCAAAATTACCCTCAAGCGGTACGTAGCTATTATGTAATGTACGCTCAGTCTGACAGCAAAGCCGACCGAGTGACGGGTTTGATGCGTTTGATGGATACTTATTTTGCGATGAAAAAATACGACTCAACTTTGTATTTTGCCAGAGAAGTCATGAATGCCGGAGATGTAATCCCCGGTTCAACCAAAAAAGCACAGTTGCAAACTGCGAAAGTGTATTTAGAAAAAGAAGATTATAAGAATGCCGATGCCGAATTTAAGAAAATAGCGGCGGCCAACAAGGATGAGTTTGGGGCAGAAGCTAAATACTGGATAGCGCAGGGGTTATATCGCCAAGAAAAATACAAGGATGCTCAGACAGCCATCATGGAGCTCAACAAGCAATTTGCAGACTATGAACGTTGGCGAGTACGGGCATTTATTTTATTGGCCGATGTATACGTAGGTCTTAAAGACCCAGACCAAGCCAAAGCGACACTCCAGTCGGTCATCGAAAATTCTGATGATTCAGAGGCCGTGGAGTTGGCCAAAACCAAGCTAGCCGCTTTGCAGTAACGAATCCCTTTTTCTATTTGTTTATCTTGAGTCCTCATATCATGAAAAAAATAACCGTTTCTCTTTTATCTGCTTACGTATTCATTCATGCTTTTTCTCCTGCCGCTTTGGCACAAAAGCCAACGGGAGAGATTGATAGTCAAACTTTTGAAATAGAAAAAAGGAAAAAAATTGAGCTACCTCCCGCCAATCGACTTTATAATAAAATACAGCCTTTTACCAATGAAGAAGACGATCGTAAGCTCAATTATGAGTTTCGAACGCCCAAGCTTACTTTAGGAACGCCCAAAATGACCCCTAGTGTATTGCCAGTGGATGGTGGGAAAAAAGCCGAAGATGATGGCAATCTTAACAACTACGCCAAACTCGGTGGCGGTAATTATGGAAAATTGTACGGGGAGGGTTTTTTCGGAAATCAGCTGGAAGATTTGTCGTACGATATTCATTTCAAACACCTTTCTAACCAGACGGGACCGGTAGATGCCAAAAATTCTGCTAATAGCGAAAACCGTCTTAAACTCAACGGACAATATTTGGCCGGGACATTCAAATTGGGAGGGACTGTTTTTTATGATCGCGACAACTATTACTTCTACGCCAATCGCAATCCTGAACTCAATCGCGATAGCTTCCGTCAGACGATTAATACGGTAGGTCTACAAGTTGGTTTTGACAACATTGACAATAGCAAATTCATCGACTATTCGCTCAAAACCTCACTGTATCGCCTGAGTGACCGATACGATGCTGCCGAAACCGATTGGGGAACCAATTTTTCGGGTTCGATTCCAATTACCGAAAATATTTTTGCCATCTTACAGGCTGATGCCTACATTTCACAACGGACTGATGCCGAAACCTTCAAACGGAATTTGTATAGTGTAAAGCCTGCTTTCAAGTTTGCTTTTGATGCTTTTACGGTAATGGCGGCTTTCAAAGCGGTCAATGAAACCGACGACCGCCTCAATATCAACCGTTCTATCGGCTTTCCTCAGATAGAAGTCGATGCTGTGCCTTTTAGCGGGGTGCACTTATTTGCGGGTTATGGGGGGGATATCAATCGAAACACCCTTCGGTCTTTATTGGGGGAGAATCGGTGGCTCGGGCCCAATGTAACCATTGCAAACACCGAAAAAAGCCGTGATATCTATGGTGGCTTGAAAGGAGAGTTAGGACCAAGTTTTCAATTTGAAGGCAAGGTGTCTTATGCTACTTTTAAAAATTTCTACGGCTTCAACAACGATTGGCTAGATACTACTAAGTTTGCGGTAGTGTATGATGCTGATTATATCAAAGTTCTGACGGTTTCGGCGCAGGTTGGATACCAATACAAAAACATCGTACGTTCGACTTTGAGGGGAGATTTTTATGATTATGGAATCAAACGTTTGGAAGCTCCTTGGGGACGTCCTCGTACGACGGTGACATGGAACAACTCTTTTGTATTCAGCAAAAAAATGTTTGCTACCATCGATGCCTATTACATTGGGGGACTCAAAAACAAAAATTTTGTCACCGCTACCACCGTCAATCTAAAGCCTATTGTTGACCTAAATCTAAAAATTGATTATTTACTGACCCGTAATTTTTCGGTATTTGCGTCGATCAACAACCTATTAGGAAAAAACTACGAACGTTATCTGTACTATCCACAACAAGGACTCAACTTCTTGGCGGGTTTGTCGTTTCAGTTTTAGGCTAAAATATAGATACAACATAATCAGGGCATTATCCTTAATTTGTGAAAGATTAGGATAATGCCCTTGCTTTTTTAGGAACGAAGTTCTACCTTAGTACCCAAATCCCCATAAACTGTTTCATAAACGACATGACTTCGGTACTAGACTACACTCGTAAGTTACTCTACGAACATGACTGCGTTGTTTTACCCGATTTTGGTGGCTTCTTAGCGTATTTTAGCCATGCTTTCTACAGCGAGCAAAATGCCCTTTATCATGCACCACAAAAACGTATTGCTTTCAACGAAGCCCTCAAGCTAGATGACGGGCTACTGGTTCATTATTTGACAATCAACGAGCAGATTTCGCGCGAAGAAGCACAGAAGAAAGTGCGTGCTTTTGTGGAAAATCTTAAAACTACCCTACAAGAAAAAGGAACGTATGTATTGGAAGGCATTGGAGAGCTTTCAAAAAACGAAGAAGGAAAAATCCAATTTGAGCCACTTACGCAAGTGAATTTTTATGGGGAAGGTTTTGGCCTTAAATCAATCAAGTTGGATGCTACGCAAGCCGCAGAGATGAGTGAGCAGCCGAAAGATTGGACGCAGTCAGATCGTGCTTCTGAAGAGCTTTCGGTAGAGGTGCCACGCCGTCGGCGTTATCGAGTAGGAATGTATTTAGGAGGAATCCTTTTGGTGGGTTCAGCTTTGATTGGCGGATTGACCCAATTTTCTAACCAAAGTTTGACTTCAAGTCTTAACCCTTTTGAACTTGTAACGACGGTAAAGGGTTGGTTGGTTGTTGATAAAAAATCTAACATTGTTCAGGAATCATCCCCTTCAAAAGAGCAAGTTTCTCAGAAAGAAGAAGTTAAAGTGGAAGAAGCTCCTGCCGCTATTACGCCTAAAATTGCAGTCAATCCAGAGGTGATACCGGTGGTGGCGGAACCTAAAAAAGCTGAAAAGTCAGTAGTAGAAGAGGCAATATCTTTAGCATCAGACGAAAAAATCAACTATTGGGTGATTGCGGGAGGATTTTCGAAAAAAGAAAATGCCTTGAAATTAGAGAAAAAACTAAAGCGCAATGGGTATGAAAGTGCTTCTATTTTGAATCCTGATGCTGCCGAAAATCAATTGATTATCGTGACGGCCATTGGGTGCGAAAATGCAAAAAAAGCAAAGTTACAATTAGCAAGAGTAAGTGCACTTTCGGGAGCTAGTGCTTATGTGATGCACACTAAATAAAATACAATAACCCTAGGGTACAAAAAAAGGAGCATATCGCTCCTTTTTTTGTTTGTCTATACATTTTAGGTTTATTTTGCGTTAATTGGTAGAAAATAAAAAAATTGCAACTGTATGTCAATGCTCCTTTCATCCCAGCAAGACCGCGAACACCAAGTGTTGGCTTTTGCAGGGTCCACCGTTATTACATCGATTTTGTTGATGCTTTTGTTTTTTGTGAAACTATACCAGACTTTGCCACAAACGGAAGCTATCGAATACATTGAGGTTAATTTTGGAACTGACGAAGCAGGATATGGCAAAATCCAAACTACAAACAAAGCGAGTGATTCGCCAAGGGCGGAGGATGTAAAAAAATCTGACGATACCCCCAAGGTAAAGGCCACTCCGACTCCTAAAGTGACTCCACCGCCTACGCCAAAAGTAGAAACGCCCAAACCCGTTAAAACGGCCCCTGTGAAGCCACCAGTGACTTCCAAAGTAGAAAGCCCCGTAGAAGTAAAAGAAGAAACTCGACCTGTGAAAAATGAATCTAAAGCTTCTACACCCGCCCCCGTCACTCCTGCAAAACCTACGCCCGAACCCAAAAAAGTAGATGAGAATGCATTGTTTAAAAAATCGTCGGGAGGTGGTAAAGGCAGTAATGGGACAAGTGGTACAGCATCGGGAGTAGGTGGCAACAACAACGGCGACAAACCCGGAACCGTTGGGGATCAAGGAAACCCTAATGGAAGTATTGATGCCAAAAGTTTGTATGGAAAACCAGGAGGCTCAGCTACAGGAGTAGCCCTCAACGTATCGGGGTGGGGAATGGGAGCAAGGCCTCAGGTCAATGATGACTCAGACGAATCGGGCCGCATTGTTTTTGAGTTGACGGTAGATGATACTGGCGACATTGTGAATGTGAGGGTGAAAGAATCAACCGTTAGTCAGTCGGTGGTGGAAGTTTATAAAAGAGCCGTCAATCGAATGAAACTCATTCCCAAATCTCAAAACGTACCTGCCACTTCAAAAGGAACGATTACGTTTATCATCAAATCTCGTTAGGATTTCGAAAATTCAATTATAAGAATATTTACAAAAGCGTCAGGAAAATTTCCTTGACGCTTTATTTTTGCACCGCCAAAATCAAAATATCAATGACATACCCAGAAGCCATCGCTACTTTATACAATCGCCTTCCTGCTTTTCATCGGCTAGGGGCAAGTGCCATCAAATCAGGTACCAAAAATATTGTGACACTTTGCGAAGCATTAGGTAATCCACATCAGCAGTTTAGGAGTATACACGTGGCCGGAACCAACGGCAAGGGAAGTACGAGCCATATGTTGTCGGCGGTGTTACAATCGGCAGGTTATAAAGTTGGCTTACACACCTCACCCCACCTCAAATCATTTACTGAACGCTTTAAAATCAACGGCCAACCCGCACCAGAGGAAGAAATAGCAGCCTTTGTGACCCAACATATGGCACTCATTGAGGCGGTTCAACCCTCATTTTTTGAGATAAGTGTCGCGCTGGCATTCGATTATTTTGCCCGTAAGCAAGTAGATGTAGCAGTCATTGAAGTAGGTTTAGGCGGCCGTCTCGATTCGACCAACATCATTACGCCAGATTTGTCGGTCATTACCAACATCAGTTTTGACCACATGGATATATTGGGAGATACCCTTGGGAAAATAGCTTACGAAAAAGCGGGCATCATTAAACCAAAAGTCCCCGTGGTGATATCGGAAACACATCCTGAAACAGCGCCTGTTTTCATAGAAAAAGCCAATGAAACGCAGTCGGATATTATGTTTGCAGACCAGATTTTTGAGGTAGTAGATAGTCGTTTAGTGGCAGGAGAGCGGCATCTTAGTATAAAGTCTACTAATTCTGTTATTAATAAATATATAATAGATTTGGTGGGAATGTATCAAACTAAAAATATTCTTGGAGTATTACAGTCTGTTGTGGTTTTGAATCAAATCGGGTATCATATTTCAGACGAAGCATTAAAGAAAGGTTTAGCCGACGCGGCCAAATTGAGTCAACTCAAAGGCAGATGGCAAATATTGGGGCATCAGCCCATGATTGTAGCCGATGTAGCCCACAATCATAGTGGACTTAGTGAAACCATGACTCAAATCAACAGTTATGAATTTGAAAATCTGCACATGGTATTGGGTTTTGTGAAAGACAAAGATATTAGTGGCATTTTGCGTTTATTTCCGAAAGAAGCCTACTATTATTTTTGTGCAGCTGATTTACCACGCTCATTGGTTGCCGCCGATTTGGCTGCGCTAGCGCAAAAAGAAGGGTTAAAGGGGGAAATCTACGACTCAGTTCAAGACGCGGTTTCTGAGGCAAAAAGACGAGCCAAAAAAGGTGATTTTATTTATATAGGAGGAAGTACATTTGTAGTAGCTGAAGTGTAGAATCCTAAATGGTACGATTAAAGTCATCTGAATCACCGTCTTTTTCTGAGTATTCGATTAGTTTCAATTCCTAAATGGTACGATTAAAGTTTGGCGAAGATGTAGACGATTCGGATACTATTGTATAGTTTCAATTCCTAAATGGTACGATTAAAGTCGTTGTGTGGCATTTTTCCAGTTACTTACATCCGTGTTTCAATTCCTAAATGGTACGATTAAAGTCGTTGTGTGGCATTTTTCCAGTTACTTACATCCGTGTTTCAATTCCTAAATGGTACGATTAAAGTCGTTGTGTGGCATTTTTCCAGTTACTTACATCCGTGTTTCAATTCCTAAATGGTACGATTAAAGTCCGAGGGAAAAAAGAAGGAAAGGCGAACATGGAGGTTTCAATTCCTAAATGGTACGATTAAAGCTTGTTGATTTGACTTGGCAAAACGATAGTGGTACCAAGTTTCAATTCCTAAATGGTACGATTAAAGTTTCAAAATTTATTTGTCTATCCACCCCTTCAATCAAGTTTCAATTCCTAAATGGTACGATTAAAGTCCATGTGGCAGGATCCAAAAATTCCTTCTCAGAATCTGTTTCAATTCCTAAATGGTACGATTAAAGTTTTGATGAGCGCGTCGATTTCGCCCTTGTCGATTAGTGTTTCAATTCCTAAATGGTACGATTAAAGTAAACGAGGAAAAGACCGAACTTGAGCGTCTTGATGAGTTTCAATTCCTAAATGGTACGATTAAAGCTTGGTAGAGGTCACGATTTGAACGTGAATTTTGCAGTTTCAATTCCTAAATGGTACGATTAAAGCCTTTTTCAGCGACAAACAAAGCTTTGAAAAGACCCCTGTTTCAATTCCTAAATGGTACGATTAAAGTTCTAGGCAGGCAATAGGGGTGTTATGCAGAACAACGTTTCAATTCCTAAATGGTACGATTAAAGTACTAACGCTGATTTTATTCCGTGCAAGTTCGTTACGATGTTTCAATTCCTAAATGGTACGATTAAAGTCCTGAAACAAGGGCCAATCGTTACCAGTTTGCAAGGTTTCAATTCCTAAATGGTACGATTAAAGTCTTTGTGAGGCTGATACTTGCATGGAAGCTAAACGAGTTTCAATTCCTAAATGGTACGATTAAAGTAATTGTGTTTTGTGTAATTATACACCTGTATATAGTTTCAATTCCTAAATGGTACGATTAAAGCGGGCTATTGAGATGGTAAATCTTTGTGAACATTCAAGTTTCAATTCCTAAATGGTACGATTAAAGCCCATCTATATAGGAGTCGTAGGGTAGGAGGTCTTGGTTTCAATTCCTAAATGGTACGATTAAAGCTAGCTAGGTATTTCAATATTATTCCATATATCAAGTTTCAATTCCTAAATGGTACGATTAAAGCGCGGCAATATATTGTAGTTGAAGTGCAGTTAAATTCATGTTTCAATTCCTAAATGGTACGATTAAAGCGCGGCAATATATTGTAGTTGAAGTGCAGTTAAATTCATGTTTCAATTCCTAAATGGTACGATTAAAGCGCGGCAATATATTGTAGTTGAAGTGCAGTTAAATTCATGTTTCAATTCCTAAATGGTACGATTAAAGCCAAAACACTGTTTTTAAGTTCAATTTTTAGCTCTTCTGTTTCAATTCCTAAATGGTACGATTAAAGCGCCTACAGCAGCTAAAGCCACTGGACTAATAGAAGAGTTTCAATTCCTAAATGGTACGATTAAAGCTTCCAAAAAAGAGTCAATATCCACTATTTTTATTAGGTTTCAATTCCTAAATGGTACGATTAAAGCTTCCAAAAAAGAGTCAATATCCACTATTTTTATTAGGTTTCAATTCCTAAATGGTACGATTAAAGCTTCCAAAAAAGAGTCAATATCCACTATTTTTATTAGGTTTCAATTCCTAAATGGTACGATTAAAGCTTCCAAAAAAGAGTCAATATCCACTATTTTTATTAGGTTTCAATTCCTAAATGGTACGATTAAAGCTGCTTTTATTTGCTTATTTTAAATGTACTTTTTATTGTTTCAATTCCTAAATGGTACGATTAAAGCATTTCATCATAGCCCGAATAAGCGTCAAACGTGAGCTGTTTCAATTCCTAAATGGTACGATTAAAGCACTCAATTAAAACATACTACCCACAGAAAACCTCACCTGTTTCAATTCCTAAATGGTACGATTAAAGCAATAATTTCTTCTGGCGTCATTGGACGGCCTGTATGTTTCAATTCCTAAATGGTACGATTAAAGCGAAAGAAGCCCCTAAGAAACTGTCTCGTTCGGAGCGTGTTTCAATTCCTAAATGGTACGATTAAAGCTCGGTTATCTGCAATTAAGATGATTTATGTTTGCGGTGTTTCAATTCCTAAATGGTACGATTAAAGCTCGGTTATCTGCAATTAAGATGATTTATGTTTGCGGTGTTTCAATTCCTAAATGGTACGATTAAAGCTCGGTTATCTGCAATTAAGATGATTTATGTTTGCGGTGTTTCAATTCCTAAATGGTACGATTAAAGCCTTTCGGTCTGCTAGTGTTAACTACGGTTGGTTTTCTGTTTCAATTCCTAAATGGTACGATTAAAGCACCGCAAGGGGTTTAGACCTCGAACCACTTAGCAGGGTTTCAATTCCTAAATGGTACGATTAAAGCTTGTCTTTTTGCCTGTGTGTATTCAAATTCGTATTCGGTTTCAATTCCTAAATGGTACGATTAAAGCTAGGATTATGCACCCACAGGAGCTATGTGGAATTAAGTTTCAATTCCTAAATGGTACGATTAAAGCTACAAAGTGAAATTTATTTTTCTATGACTTATCTTGGTTTCAATTCCTAAATGGTACGATTAAAGCTTAATTAGGGTCACTTAAGATGTTAACTTCACTCAGTTTCAATTCCTAAATGGTACGATTAAAGCTATGACCATCAAACTCATACATTGCTTTTTCCACCTCGTTTCAATTCCTAAATGGTACGATTAAAGCCAGACAAAAAATTAATTGAGCTTATCGAAAAGGCTTGTTTCAATTCCTAAATGGTACGATTAAAGCTATGACCATCAAACTCATACATTGCTTTTTCCACCTCGTTTCAATTCCTAAATGGTACGATTAAAGCCAGACAAAAAATTAATTGAGCTTATCGAAAAGGCTTGTTTCAATTCCTAAATGGTACGATTAAAGCTTTTTTTTGAGGCGTCGAATAAGGCACCTTCTTTTTTGTTTCAATTCCTAAATGGTACGATTAAAGCGACCGCCGCCCTCTCTGCCATGAGCAACGTAGAGCAATGTTTCAATTCCTAAATGGTACGATTAAAGCCGAGTAATGGTCTACTAATCAACAAAACAACCAACTCGTTTCAATTCCTAAATGGTACGATTAAAGCCGAGTAATGGTCTACTAATCAACAAAACAACCAACTCGTTTCAATTCCTAAATGGTACGATTAAAGCCGAGTAATGGTCTACTAATCAACAAAACAACCAACTCGTTTCAATTCCTAAATGGTACGATTAAAGCCGAGTAATGGTCTACTAATCAACAAAACAACCAACTCGTTTCAATTCCTAAATGGTACGATTAAAGCGCATAGGCTTCGCTCTACTAGAGTATCCAAAAGACGTTTCAATTCCTAAATGGTACGATTAAAGCAACGTGGGACAGCTCTCAAGCAACCGTCAAAACGTGTTTCAATTCCTAAATGGTACGATTAAAGCGCGTATTGACTGATTGCAAGGCTGCACCTGTGACCAGTTTCAATTCCTAAATGGTACGATTAAAGCCAAGCATGAGGCTAGGATTGTTGAAGGGTGGTATGGTTTCAATTCCTAAATGGTACGATTAAAGCCTGGCTTGCCTTACGGTACTAAAGCACGCCTAATTCGTTTCAATTCCTAAATGGTACGATTAAAGCTGCTTTTTCTGCCCTCGCTAATATCTCGCCATGCTCGTTTCAATTCCTAAATGGTACGATTAAAGCAAAGTGGATATAGTCAGAAGTCCTTTGTGTTCCCTAGTTTCAATTCCTAAATGGTACGATTAAAGCGCATTCATTATTTTGTTTTTTTGCGGTTTGATTTATGTTTCAATTCCTAAATGGTACGATTAAAGCTAATAGTACGGTCTCATCGGGGGATTCGGAAACTTCTTGTTTCAATTCCTAAATGGTACGATTAAAGCTCAACTATCGGGCTACGGACTAGCAACGGGAATCAAGTTTCAATTCCTAAATGGTACGATTAAAGCTAGACAAGGTTGAAAACAATAACCCAGCTTTATAGGCGTTTCAATTCCTAAATGGTACGATTAAAGCCGTCAGGGGTTTTGTGGAGAAACGAAGCGTCAGGGCTTGTTTCAATTCCTAAATGGTACGATTAAAGCCTACCGCTTTCTTCGCCTTTGGCAATGTTGCGCTGTTTCAATTCCTAAATGGTACGATTAAAGCCAAGGCAATCGCAATCATCATCCAAATGGATTATGAGTTTCAATTCCTAAATGGTACGATTAAAGCCCAGTTGTAACACCCCACGTTGGGGTTGCGCTCCTGTTTCAATTCCTAAATGGTACGATTAAAGCAATACCAAGCTTACAAACAAACTCAAAACGCAATTATGTTTCAATTCCTAAATGGTACGATTAAAGCGGTCACGGGTGAGCAGGTTCATTCGGAAAAGTTCTCGTTTCAATTCCTAAATGGTACGATTAAAGCCGATTTTTTTATTCATGGCGCGATTGATTTGTTTGAGTTTCAATTCCTAAATGGTACGATTAAAGCCTACCTGTATCCTCGATTTTCGTGGATATTCGGCAAGTTTCAATTCCTAAATGGTACGATTAAAGCACACCATGCCAGAGCAAGTAACAGAATCGCAGCTTAAGTTTCAATTCCTAAATGGTACGATTAAAGCCCGTCGCAAAAACAGCGGTTTTGGCGTAATTTTAAGGTTTTTTATCGGGTTTATCAACTAAAAAATCGTCGAAGGCCAATAACTGGATTTTACCTGACCTTCGACGACTGCTCATTATCAGGTACTTACTTGAGTGTGTCGTCTTTTTTGAAAAAAATATGTCAATGAACATGCGCTAATTATTCCCTTCGACGACTTGTAGAGTCGTCGAAGGGGGAGCATCGTCACCATAAAAATAATCAAATTGTAAAACAATTAGGAAACATACGTGAAGTTATCTTTGCTACTTTATCTGAAATCATAGGCTCGCGATTTCCCAGCCCGATCGATATTGCCGACGGAGAAACTTCTCCGCTTCTGGATAATTGGGGAATTTCATTTTTTTTGCGTCCCATTCCAAAAGCTGCCCAGGAACTCGTATCGCTACTGTCCCTAACAGTACAGTTTCAGTCATGGGACCCGATTGAGCAAAATGAGATTCGGTATTTTCACCCCCTAAGCAAGCATCCACAAAATGATGATAATGGTTGCGTTCGGCAAGTGGAGGAGTTGAATAAGATTTAGGATTACCAGTTGGAATGATGATTGGCATTTTTTGATGAGGTATCAACAATGCCCCCTCCGTACCAATCAACATGGCAGATTCGGCAGGGTATTCTCCATCTTTGTACAAATCGCGAATTGCTTGAGGAGGATAAAATTCTCCATCAAACCACTCTACTTGTAAAGTTTTGTGGGCAGTCATTTTATTGCCCGGAAATTGCCACGTTATGTGGTCGCCTTGTGGCCAAGTATCAGCTCTACGTTCGGGAGAGTCTTGCCAAGACTTTTGCACTTCAGCTACGACCGATAGTGGGGATTTCAATCCTAAGCCTTTCCAGACGGCATCAAAAATATGACATCCTATGTCTCCCGACCAGCCCGTACCAAAATCTTGCCATGTACGCCAAATCGCAGGATGATAAATATCAGGTGCGTAAGGTCTGATTGGAGCCGTACCGAGCCATAAGTCCCAGTGGAGGTGGGGAGGAGCTTCATGACCCTCGGTAGGTCGGGGGCCTGGCAGGCGGTAACGAGCGATGGCCCCAGGCCGGTTTGAGCACAAATAAACCTGTTTTATTTTTCCTATGATACCTTGTTTGATCCAATTTACGGCAGTTCTGTCTCCTTGTGATGAGGCTACTTGAGTGCCGAGCTGGGTAACCACTCCCGCTTTGATAGCTTCTTTGGTAAGTGCCCTTACTTCGGCTACATCATGACACATGGGTTTTTGGCAATAAACGTGTTTTTTGAGATGCAATGCTTCGAATGCAATCGGGAAGTGATTGTGGTCAGGTACACTGACATTCACAGAATCTATGTGAGCGGCTTCGTGCTTAAACAACTCCCGCCAATCAGTGTAGGTTTTGGCATTGGGTACAAGTTCGGAGGCGCGTTTGAGATTTTTTTCATCTACATCACAGAGTGCCACGATTTCCACTTGCTGATGTTTTTTGAATTGTTGTAAATCGCCCCATCCCATTCCACCTACACCGATACAGGCATGCCTGAGTTTGGGGCTGTTGGAGGCTTGGGCTTCTTCATTAAATAAAAGAGGAGCTGCCATTGCTGCAGTGGCAGCTTTGACTAAAAACGCTCGACGAGAGTTTAAGTTGATTTTTTTTGTCATGGGCATAATCGGTTGAGGAATATTAGGAATAGTATTTAATAAAAAGGGGGGTGGGGATCTTTTCTAATGAGGAAGAGAACGCTTAACCGAATCAGTCAAAAATCTTTATAAAGCCAAATTTTGTACTTTTGCAGTCCGCTGAGAATTAAGCGGAGCGTATCTGTATACTATCACTTCGAAAATATCAAAATCTTGAGCCGTAAGAAACTCATTCGATTTGCCAAAAACACATTGGCTACCAACGTGTTAGAGGTAGGAAAGCCTCTGTACGAAAATATAAAAGGAAAATGGAACGAAAGCCTATTTTTTAACTCAAACCCCATAGTTTTAGAACTTGCCTGTGGAAAAGGGGAATATACGGTGGGATTGGCCCAAGTTTTTCCCGAAAAAAACTTTATCGGTATAGATGTCAAAGGAGATCGCATCTCAGTGGGAAGTCAGCAGGCATTTGAACAAGGTTTGACAAACGTAGCTTTTCTTCGGACCAACATTGAGTTTTTACAAAACTTTTTTGCAGAAGGAGAGGTATCCGAAATTTGGATTACTTTTCCTGACCCTTTCAATCTCAAAAAAAGAATAAGACGTAGGCTGACGCATCCACATTTTTTAGAAAAATACCGATCTGTAATGCGTAAGGAGGGATTATTACATCTAAAAACCGACAATCGAGAGCTGTTTGATTTTACTTTAGAAGAGCTTTCTGAGTTTGGATTCCGAGATTTGGAGTCTACTTACGACTTATACGAATCCGATTTAAAGGCGGAGCATTTTGGGATAAAGACTCGTTTTGAGCATATTTTCACCGAAAAAGGTTTCCCTGTGCATTACCTGAAAGGGCGTTTTTCTACTCAAAATAACCCCCTCCGAAGTCATTGATATAGGGGAAAATCTAAAAAAATGAATAAATATTCAAAAATGATTATATATTCATTTTTGAATATAACTAATTGTTATTCAGTATATTAACTTTAAAAGGGTAGGAGTAAAATACCTATTAAAAAAGGGAGCGAGAATACGCCCCCTTTTTTAATAGGTATTTTAAATAAGAACAATTAATTATTGTGAAATCAATTGTGCAAAGTACTTAACAGTACGAACTAGTTGGCTTACGTAGCTCATTTCGTTGTCGTACCAGCTTACTGTTTTTACCATTTGTTTGTCACCTACATTGATTACTTTTGTTTGAGTTGCATCAAACAAGCTACCAAAAGAAGTACCGATGATATCGCTACTTACGATTTCGTCTTCATTGTATCCAAAGCTTTCGTTACTGGCGGCTTTCATTACAGCGTTTACTTCGTCGGTCGTAACCTTTTTGCCCAAAATAACGGTCAATTCGGTCAAACTTCCGGTAATTACAGGGATACGTTGAGCACCTCCGTCTAATTTACCTTTTAGTTCTGGTAATACTAACCCGATGGCTTTAGCGGCGCCTGTGCTATTAGGAACGATATTGGCAGCAGCAGCTCTAGCACGTCTCAAATCTCCCTTAGCATGAGGAGCGTCAAGGGTATTTTGGTCGTTTGTATAAGCGTGTACTGTAGTCATGCTACCAATTTCTATTGTAAAAGCGTCGTTTAGTGCTTTTGCCATGGGTGCAAGACAGTTGGTAGTACAGCTAGCGCAGCTGATGATTGTTTCGCTACCGTCCAATATATTGTGGTTTACATTAAATACCACTGTTTTGAGGTCACCTGTTGCAGGGGCACTGATTACAACTCTTTTAGCACCTGCTGTTAGGTGAGCTTCTGCTTTAGCTTTGTCAGTAAAGAAACCTGTACATTCTAGTACTACATCTACTTCATGTGCTCCCCAAGGAATCTCGGCGGGGTTTCTTTGTGCATAAATACGTACTTCATCTCCATTTACAATGATACTATTATCGGTAGAAGTCACTTCTTCGTTGAATCTTCCCTGTGCGGTATCGTATTTTAATAGATGAGCAAGAACAGACGGGCTTGTAAGGTCGTTGATGGCTACTACATCAATGTCTGGCATGTTATAGATTTGACGGTAGGCTAGTCTTCCGATACGTCCGAAACCATTAATGGCTACTTTTACTTTTGACATGGTTATTTTGGTGGTTTAATGAGACATCTTACTCTTATTTTCGGCAAATATAATTATATATTTCTTATTACGTAGTTTAGTTTTTTTAGCAAATCCACTTTTGGCTCTTATTTTTATTTAGTAACATTAACTATTTATTAGCAAATAAGTTAGCAATTTGTTGATTGATTTAGTAATTATAGTGTCTTTGTGCTAAAATATAGAGCATTTGATACTAATGTTTGCTAAACAAAGAGCTAAGCATATAGTTGATGCTAAAATATATAAATACTAAATGATAGTAAGCACTAAACATACATTACACATCTGACCCTAATACTCAAAATAAAAAGCGAGCAGAAAGAGATTCTAAGCAATAATAGTATTAACTTAGAGTAGCATATAAAAAATCAAAACACAATACATAAACAAACAGCTATAACAGGACAAAACATACAACAAAAGACAAGAAAGCTCTGATAGTAGACCATACAACAAAAATACGGCACCGAAAAGTACATTTTATAAAAAACCAAATACAGTAAATTTATAGCCATATAAAGTGGTGATTTTCAATTTTTAAACAAAAAATAAGTAAAGTTTTACTTTAATAGCAAATGAAAGAAAAAGTACAAATTGAGCAAGCATGGGACAACAGAGAACTCACCAAAGATCCCTCCATTGTCAATGCGATTGAAAATGTAATACAAGCTTTAAACGACGGACACATTAGAGTTGCCGAACCAGTAGGGGAGAAGTGGCAAGTAAACGAATGGGTAAAGAAAGCCATTTTGCTATACTTCCCTATTCGTAGAATGGAACTAAAAGAAATAGGCATTTTCGAATACCACGATAAAATGAAACTAAAGACAGGGTACGAATCTTTAGGAGTAAGAGTAGTACCACCCGCTGTAGCAAGGCATGGTGCTTATTTAGCAAAAGGCGTGATACTAATGCCTTCCTATGTCAACATAGGAGCTTACGTAGATGAAGGTACCATGGTAGATACTTGGGCTACGGTAGGAAGCTGTGCACAAGTAGGCAAAAACGTTCACCTCAGTGGAGGGGTTGGAATAGGAGGGGTGCTCGAACCACCACAGGCTTCCCCAGTGATTATAGAAGATGGTGCGTTTATTGGATCAAGATGCATCGTAGTAGAAGGAGCTCACATAGGAGCTCGTGCAGTATTGGGAGCAGGAGTAACGATTACGGGTAGTTCCAAAATATTGGATGTAACCGGAGACGAAGTAGTAGAGTATAAAGGATACGTGCCCGCCGATAGTGTAGTCATTCCAGGTAGTTATCCAAAAACCTTCCCAGCCGGTTCGTTCCATGTGCCTTGCGCCCTTATTATAGGCAAGAGAAAGGCTAGTACAGACCTCAAAACCTCCTTAAACGACGCTTTAAGAGAAAATAACATTGCTGTATAAATTGGCCACCAACTCTTTAAAACAAGAAAAAAGCCTCCTATACAGGAGGCTTTTTTGTGCTTCATTTACCCCATAAATATACTGTCGTCATAGCAAACCACAAGGTTCCAAATAAATCGGCTGATTACTTTCTGACATTCCCACGCTCTTTTCTCTCTTTCTATTTATCTATTTGAATCTTGTGCTTCCCGTTTTACGTATACAAATGTATACAATACAAAAGTAAAATCCAAATGTTTTGAAAAATAATTTTGAAAATACATTTGGCAACATCACTTTAATTATCAAAACATAAAAATCAGTCAATAGCCTGTATAACAGCTTATTACTTGTTTACAAATAGAAACAAATGTAAACAATCAGATGATCATGTTCACAAAAGTGATACAATAGAGTATATACATATGTAAACAGAAAAATTATTTATGTAAACATCGGAGGTTATTTAAGTAAACGTATTTATATTTGTAAATACATGAAGTTTACAAATATATCATATTCATATGACGACCTCTTCAGAATACACCGACGCCCGCTATCTAAAAAATAATAAAATAAGGGTTATCTTACATCAAAATGGGCTTAATGCTTCTCAATTTGCCGACGCGATAAAAGTCCAACGTTCGACCATTTCTCACATCCTTGCCTATAGAAATAGACCTAGTCATGATATATTAGAAAAAATTGTGGCTTGGAATGATAAATATAGCCTTGATTGGTTTCGAACTCAGACTCCAGAAGAGACTCAAATGATATCGGAACTCATTAAGAATCAGACATATGGAGGAGCAAAAGTACATTCGCAATCCCCTTCAGAATCGCGTGAAAAAACGATTCAACCTAAGAATACACCTACATTAGATTCTCGTAACGCGACGATCAAATTTGAAACCTCATCAAATCAGGTTTCGACCGAGCTATCTAAACCACGAAGAGCAGTACTCATAACTATTGTTTATGACGACGGAAGTTCTCAAGTCATTCCTGTCGATCCTAATTCAAAATTTAATCAGTTTTTAGGTCAATCTCATTAACTATTTTCAGCCTTCCTATCTGAGTTCAGATGCAGGATTTGCCGTCGCTTGGGTCTTACTTTACGTGGTGACTTAAACCCTACAGCGACGGCCCAAAAAAAACAGGATCAAACTAAGTAAGTAAGCAACCCTAAAAAAGTACGGTAATCTTTAGAATTAGGATGTTGGTTTTCTCCAAAAGAATCGTGGCTTTAGAGTACGGTCATGACCACCTTATTTTATTGGGTTTATTAATCAATAAAATGGTTTTTGATTATCTTCAAACAATCTCGTAATGAGTAATAATAAATATATTAAAATATTTTAATATAAATAATCAATATACTAAATATACTAATAACAATAGAGACGACAAATGTCGCCATAAAACACTAATATACAGCACATTACAAACATACTGTTTCACGATTGTTCCACGTGAATTATTTAACTCTTTCATTTCCAACGTCTTAAATTTCGCTTATTTTGCTATCAACGTAGCAGCATTTACTAAGAAAAAATTAGAATAAGGAGTTTCCTAAGTCATAATAGGAAAAAGAATCGGAAGTCGTTTAAAATCGAAGAACTAAAAAAATAATTCAAGTGAGGTATTGGCTTTTACTCCAACAAATGAGCGCTTTTCCAGATTTGGACAGTAGTGGAGACGTTTGCAAGCACTTTCCACCAAAATAAAAAACGCCAGTGCTTAGCCCCGCGTGCATTGGTTGCGCGATTGCCCCCGAAGAGGCGGGGCAGGGACATTATCATCGCTACAGGAGAGCCTTTTTGCTGGCTTAGATTTACTCCCAAATCATCAGCAATGGCAGCGAGAAGGGCGGTAAAATCGGCTTTGGCGTCGATGCCCTTTATATCGGCCACAAACTGGAAAACATCGCCCTGATGGCCTGTATTATGGGATTTGAAAAAGAGCTTGCCTTTCAAGGAAAATGATAATTTCCTGAATGGCTTGGGTCAAACTCAGGCAAATAAAAACGGATATTGGTTTATAGGTGCGAAATATAATAGATTAAGGCATTTCAATTTGTATCACCCTGAAATAGCTTGACAGATTTAGGATTCATTTTTGGTCACTGAAAT
>VFQP010001294.1_pt1 | contig 34535 bp, 27 predicted proteins | sample 3512351 | NCBI WGS metagenome assembly VFQP01 (sample SAMN10412372, study PRJNA504923) | tailings metagenome | isolation source: Relicate 1 Philex TSF1 revegetated site | place: Philippines: Tuba, Benguet | collected 2017-08-29
CACTTGAATTAAAATTACAACAAATTCTTGAACGTTTTCAAGAAATTGGACGTTTGCTATCAGAAGCTGATGTGATAGCTAATCAACAGCAATTTAAAATGTTATCCAAAGAATATGCTCAGTTAGAACCTATTGCTAACTGTTATGAGTTGTACCTTAAGGCATGTGAAAATCTAGACACGTTAAATGAAATCATTGCCACAGAACAAGATGCAGAGCTCGTAAGCCTTGCGGAAGAAGAACTTATCGAAGCAAATGAAGCGGTTCAGACATTGGATCATGAGTTACAGCATCATTTAATTCCCAAAGATCCCGACGATGAACGCAATGTATTTTTAGAAGTTCGCGCAGGAACTGGGGGTGATGAGGCTGCTATTTTCGCTGGTGATCTTTTTCGCATGTATAGCCGGTACACTGAGCAAAAGGGCTGGCAGTTGGATATTATCAGCGCAAGCCATGGGGAGCATGGTGGCTACAAAGAAATCATTGCACAAATCTCAGGTCAGCATGTATATGCCGAATTGAAGTTTGAATCAGGCACTCACCGCGTACAGCGCGTTCCTGCTACAGAATCCCAAGGGCGCGTACATACTTCTGCTTGCACCGTGGCTGTCATGCCAGAAGTCGATGAAATTCACGATATCACGATTAATCCAGATGATTTACGTATCGATACCTATCGATCATCTGGCGCAGGTGGACAGCATGTTAACAAAACCGATTCAGCGATTCGTATCACGCATTTACCAACCGGTGTGGTTGTAGAATGTCAAGATGAGCGCTCACAACATAAAAACCGAGCCAAAGCGATGTCACTACTTAAAACAAGACTTCTCAATGCAGAACAAACCAAGCAAAAGCAGGAACAGGCTGAAACGAGAAAGTCTCTAGTCGGCAGTGGCGATCGATCAGAAAGAATTCGTACTTATAATTTCCCACAAGGACGCTTAACAGATCATCGAATTAACTTAACCATCTATCAGTTAACAGATGTGATGGAAGGTCATTTATCCATGATCCTAGATGCTCTCAAGCGTGAATATCATGCTGAATTATTAGCCCAAATGGGTTAACATGACGACCATCATTAAGACCATCCTAGAAGCAGCATCTGCTTTAAACGCACAAAGTACGTCCCCCAGGGTAGATGCCGAAATTCTTTTAGCGCATCTGTTAAATGTTTCTAGAGCATATATTTACTCATATCCAGAAACTGAGTTGCAACCAAATATACAAAACGCTTTTCAATCTTTACTCCAAGCCCGTATTGAAGGAATTCCTATAGCCTATTTGATTGGTCAGCGAGAGTTTTGGTCTTTACCCTTGCTGGTAACAAAAGACACTTTAATCCCAAGACCTGAAACTGAACTCTTGGTGGAAAAGGCTTTGGAGCAACTACCAACTGAAAAACCATTGAAAATATTAGAATTAGGTACTGGTAGCGGCGCTATCGCCTGTGCTCTCGCTCAAAGCCAAACCAACTGGCAGATTACTGCCAGTGATATGTCTCTTGATGCATTGAATATAGCAAAACAAAATGCTTCAAACCTCAATTTATCGAACATCACCTTTGTTCATTCCAATTGGTTTCGCTCCATTCCTGAAGGAAATTTTGATGCCATTCTCTCTAATCCACCCTATTTGGCAAATGATGATTCTCATTTAATGGAGGGCGATTTGCGTTTTGAGCCAAAACTTGCTTTAGTCAGTGGACCAAATGGGTTAGAATCGTTGCAATCGATCATCGAGCAAAGTTACAATCGATTGGTAACCCATGGCATCCTGCTCTTGGAACACGGCTTTCAACAACGGCAAGCTGTTGCTGAGCAGCTATCCATAAATGGATACCAAAATATTCGATGCTGGCAAGATTTTCAGGGACACGATCGCGTCAGCGGTGCGATGAAATAAAAAATGACTATACTTAATAATTATAACTAATGTGAGTGAATACAGTGAGTAACTTAAAATTTGATACAGCCGGCAACATGGGTATTGCTCCATACCATGAAATGCCCGGCGAAGATTACATGAATGAGAAACAACGCGCCCACATTGAAAAAATTTTATTGGCTTGGCGACAATCGCTTATGGAAGAAGTCGATAGAACCGTTACTCATATGAAGGACGAGGCGGCTAATTTTCCGGATCCATCCGATCGTGCAAGCCAAGAAGAAGAGTTTAACATCGAACTGCGCACACGTGATCGCGAACGTAAGCTCATCAAAAAAATCGAAGACGCTTTAGAAAGATTGCAGGAAGACGAATTTGGATATTGCGAAGCATGCGGTATCGAAATAGGGCTTAAACGTCTTGAAGCAAGACCTACCGCAACATTGTGTATCGATTGCAAAACATTATCTGAAATTAAGGAGCGTCAAAATCAGGGGAGCTAAATCCTGATTTTTGAGATGAAAATGGACGATGCTGACTTTCAGTCAGCGTTGTTCATTTGCATCGTGATGCTGCTTAGCGTTTTTACAAGTCATGTATGTCGTTTGGTCCATCAATAGACCTCTTGGGAAAAGCGAATGCATAGACACGTTACCTCAATGCTTTGGGTGCTGGAGTACTGACGTATACACTCCGGTCCTACGCTTTACAACACCTCACTGAAGCGAGTTTCGGATGAAGTCTAATTTATTTTTCTAAGCATATTTTCCAAACGCTCAACGTATTTGGTTAGCGTACCTTGATTTGCTTTTAGTACAGACATCGCATTTTGTATTTGAGTTTTGCTGTCATCAGGATTTTGAAATAAGTTAATCAACCTGTTCACTAAATCCTCCACATCATGACTCCATTGCAAAGCATTGGCCTTTTTTAAATCTGCACAAACCGTTTTTGAGTTTTGCATAAAAGGACCGCACAAGGTTGGTACGTTAACGGCAATCGGCTCCAAGACATTGTGCCCGCCAATAGGAATCAGACTACCGCCAACAAAGGCGTAATCACTCAGCTGATAAAATCCTAACAACTCGCCCAGTGAGTCTAATACCAACACGTCTGTTAAAGTGTTTAAAGTATCTGGCTGGCTTCGACGCGCTGTGTTCCAACCTTCTCTCTGGCATAATCTAAATACCTCATCAAAACGCTCCGGCCGGCGAGGAGCGATTAATAATATGATTTCTGGGATGGATTTTTGTAAACGCTCTAATTGACTTAATAGTTGTTTTTCTTCGTCATCATGTGTACTCGCAGCAATAAAAACAGGACGATGGCTGCCCCAAGTCGATTTAAACGAAATCAACTGCTCTGTCAAAGGCGATGGTGGCATAATATCAAACTTCATATTACCCAACATAAAAACCGCATCAGCAGGAGCACCAAGCTCACGATAGCGTTGAGCATCTATTTCACTTTGCGCCCCAATAAATACCATCTTCTCAAGAACCGGTTTAAAAAAGAATCTCACTTTTTGATATTGTTGAAACGCTTTATCTGAAATGCGAGCATTGACCAATGCCAAGGGGATATCATATTGAGAGGCTGAATAAATTAAATTTGGCCACAATTCTGTTTCCATGATAATACCTAGCTGAGGTTGCCATAATTTAAAAAACCGCTTGGTACACCAAGGTAAATCATAGGGAATATATTGATGTGCAACACGTGCGCCAAAGGTATTTTGGACTTGTTGAGAGCCAGTGGGCGTCATGGTCGTGACCAATAATCGATGATTTTTTGTCAAGAGCCGTTCAATCAATGGTGTTACCGCGACAACCTCTCCCAAAGACACAGCATGAATCCAGATATCAACAGATCTGTTCACTGAGTTCAACATGAAGCGTTCGGCTATGCGTTGTCTGTATCCTGGATTGAGACGCCCTTTCCTGTATAAACGAAGCAGAATGTAAGGCAACAAAAGGTATAAAATGAACGTGTAAAGTCGGCGCATGACGATATCCATCGTAAGTTAAAGATAGCGAGAATGTCCAGGGCTAAAAGGACATATGCAATGATTGACTGGGATTATACTCCAATATTAGCTATAATCATGCATTTATTGTTATTGAGTCTCTGCATGGAGATACGTCAATTCTTCATCACGAAAACATGGTGGGGAAAACTCATCGGTGCGTTTTTTGGTTTTTTGGTCGCAGGGCCTGTCGGTTGTCTATTAGGCTTAATCGTTGGTAATTTTTTTGATCGCGGTTTAGCCGAGCATTTTTCTAAACCATTTTGGTTCTATCATCATGAAAAAGATAAGCGTGTGCAGCAAGTTTTTTTTGAAAGCACTTTTTTACTCTTTGGTTACATCGCTAAATCGGAGGGTCGCGTCTCAGAACAATCTATTTTTGCCGCTCAAGAGGTGATGAAACAAATGCAGCTCAATCACGGCATGCAGCAAAAAGCACAAGATTACTTTAAACTAGGTAAACAAAAAAACTTTAATTTAGAGATTACCTTATATGAATTGTATCAAACAATTAGCCAACGCCCCCCCTTAACGCGCTTGTTTCTGGAAACACAATACCAATATATTCGACACACAGGACTCACAGAAAATAAACTTCGCATCATGAATGCGTTACTGACACAGTTTCACTTAGCGCCTGTCTATGAACAGCCTAAAACAAGCGAGGATTACTTTAATTGGTCCTCTCAAAACCGCCATTACCAGCAGCATGAATCTCACTCACGTCAATCTCCCCATTCCCCTACTAACCGCATGGATAACCTATCTGCAGCCTATCAATTACTTGGCTTGACCTCCGCAGCAACACAATCAGAAGTTAAAAAGGCTTATCGCCGTTTAATCAGTGCTAATCACCCAGACAAACTGATTGCAAAAAATGCTTCTGAACAGGCAATTAAACATGCCAATATAAAAACTCAGCAAATTCGGCGTGCTTATGAGCAGATTTGTGAAGTAAAAGGATGGTAAGCTGATAAATCAGCTTACTGTTAGATCATTAAGTCATTGCTTTGAAATTTACAAAAATTTAATGTGATGCTAAGTGATTATCTAAGAAAACAACATTCTCACCATCCAAATATGATGCGACTTTTTCTGCAAGAACTTGATGTGCAGTAGCACTGGGGTGAAGTGGATCAAAGAAAAAATAGCCATCACATAAATTCGCTTGTTTCATCTTAGGCTTAACATGCGCAACCATATTTAGTACGCCATGCGACATTTTTTTATCCATCACTGACTCATAACATGTGTCTGTAACATTGGTAAAACCAAACTCTTGTGGTGACACCAAAACCTGATGAAAGATATCACTGATATCAAAGAGTAACCACTGAACATCAGTATATTGTGCTTTAAGACGCTCTAATGTTTGAGCTAAAAGCGCATTGTGAGCATCTGAATATTCTGTCAACTCTTTTTGAGTTTCGAATTCACGTGCCAAAGGCGTTGCGCCTAGGTCAGGTAAGTTGAGCAATAAAATATGTTTTGCGCCATGATCAACCAATCGCTGAAGACTGGTTTTGATTCCCCAGCTGACTTCTTCGACGGCAGCATCTTTGTCATCTGGCATAGTCAAATAATTATTTGCTCCAATCCACACCACAAAAAGAGCATCAGAACTGGCTTGATCTTGATGAGCCAAAAGATAGCTATCAACTTCACAATTTAGCGCTAGCAACGAATCATCATTAAAATCGCCTTGAGGCCCCAGTACCCCGGCACCACCGAAAGCATAATCTGAAAAATGTGTCTGCCAATCCTCTGTTGAAAAATAATGCTTAGCCAACAATTCTGCCCACACATATCCGTTGCTGAAACGACCATCAAAATAAGGTGGCGACATGGGTAGTTGCTGCTTCATGTATGCGTATAAATTACCGTTATCGGATAAACTATCTCCAAAAACGACAATTTTCGTTAGCGGTTCTGCAAATAACGGATTCGCACAGAAACATAACAAAACAAGCATGGTAGAAGATAAAAATCTCTTTACGCTTGTAAAAACACGACATGATTTACCCATTAGCCCCCCACTAGAGCGATTTTAAATTCAATTGCCGCCCACAAACCCAAGCCTTGGTTAAAGCTCTTAACATGGATTTATCAATATCTTTAGGCAGGCGTACCGTTGAATGGTCGTCATGAATTTGCAACGAAGTGATGTGACGACTTTGTAATCCAGACTCATTAGCAATCGCACCAACGATGTTGCCTGGCTTCACGCCATGAAGACGCCCAACATCAATTCGATACAAAGATGTATGTTGTGTGTCAACCGTCACTTGCCGTTTCACATTCTCACGAGGTCCACGTGAATCACGATCAAAACGAATGCTGGTTCGAGCTTTTTTACCAGGAGCACGATCGTATTTTGAATCTTCAAAACGCTCTACTTTGACTTGCGGTAAATTCGTTTGCCAAGGCTTATCTTGATTCAACATTAAAGCCAAAACTGCCGCCACATTTTTAGCATCGTGTCCATATTTCTCTATGTATGTATCGACTAACTCTTGATAAGGAGCTAAAGCATGATGCTCCATGCGTTCTTGAATTTTTTGCATAAACTGGACATTTTTAGCCTGCTGAATCATCTGATCAGTTGGTACAGCAATTTTTGTAATCGGTTCACGTGTGTGTCGCTCAAGCAAGCTTAACATACGAGACTCTCTTGGTGTCACAAATAAAATGGTTACACCACTTCGCCCTGCTCGGCCGGTTCGGCCAATGCGGTGTACGTATGTTTCACAATCATGAGCCATATCATAGTTGATCACGTGTGTTACCCGCTCAACGTCTAAGCCTCTAGCCGCGACATCGGTTGCAACCAAGATATCAATAGACCCTTGCTTGAATTGACTGATAATACGCTCACGCAATGCTTGAGTAATATCACCATGAATCGCCATAGCACGATAACCTTGGCGTATTAAAGTTTCAGCCACTTCTTCTGTACTGCTTTTTGTTCGAACAAAAATAATAACGCCCTGATAATCTTCTACTGCCAATACACGCAATAAAGCATCTGGCTTTTGTACTTGAGAGGCAAATAAAAAACGTTGCTCGATGGTCTTAACCGTTGCCGTTGGCATTTTTATTTCGACATACACTGGGTCGCGTAAATAACGTGTCGCAATTTGCCGAATAGCTGCGGGCATGGTCGCTGAAAATAGGGCTATTTGTCTAGACTCAGGTAGTTTAGCTAAAATCGCCTCAACATCATCGATAAATCCCATGCGAAGCATTTCATCAGCTTCATCCAAGACAAAAGTTTTTAGTTGGGTTAAATTGAGCGTACCGCGCTCCATGTGATCTAAAATACGTCCTGGTGTACCAACAACGATATGTGCCCCTTCACGTAATTTTTTTAGTTGAGGGCGATAATCTTGTCCACCGCACAATACTGTCACGCATACTTTTGACATATACTTTGCTAAATTCTCCAGGTGCTGACCAACCTGAATCGCCAACTCTCTGGTAGGCGCAATAATCAAAGCTTGAGGTTGTACTGAATCTGTTTGCAAACTTTGCAAAATAGGTAAAGCAAATGCTGCTGTTTTACCAGTACCTGTTTGTGCCAAAGCTATCATATCCCGTTGTTGCAACATCCAAGGAATGGTTTGCTGCTGAATAGGCGAGGGCGTGGTAAAATTTAAATCTGAAATTGCTTTCAACAGAGGTGCTGATAGCTGAAGCTCGGTAAAAGTTTGTGGTTCAATCGACATAGTATTCCTGATAAATCAATGCAAAAACTGGTCAGTATGATATCAGTATTTCATATAAAATGCACGTTTTAATTGAGAAATGTGTAGAAAATTCTATCCAACAGATTCAATTTTTCTGAGTATTAACGCAAAAAAATTCACGCTTCACCTTATTTACTTATAAAGAAAATATCTATCAATATCACGACATGCTTATCAATAACAGGTCCTTTGTAGATAGAGTCTATTCGACCTTATTTTGAATATGTTCGGTGCATTTTTTAGATTAATGCAGCCAATCGACAAGCTTGATCGATTGCATGTTTAGCGTCCAATTCCAGTGCTTTATAGGCGCCGCCAATTAGATGCACCGTTTTCCCATGGGTCTTTAATGCCTCATACCAACTACGTTGTTCGACTTGGCCAGCACAAATAACAACGGTATCAACCTTCAGAACCATGGTTTTACCTGCATGGCGAAGATGTAACCCCTCGTCGTCAATACAAAGATACTCTACCCCGGATAGCATGTTGACTTTTTTATGTTTCAAACTTAAACGATGAATCCACCCCGTTGATTTACCTAAACGTTTACCCGGTTTTTCTGCTTTGCGTTGCAAAAGATAAACTTCTCGAAGTGAGGGTGCAGGCTTAGCTGGCTTTAGACCACCTCGGCGCTCCATATGAATATCAATTCCCCATTCATCATAAAAAGCTTCCATCGATTGATCTTCTGGTTGCGTTAACCATTCAGCCACATCAAAACCGATTCCCCCTGCCCCAATCACAGCAACACGTTGGCCTGGAATACGATGTCCTTGAATCACATCGACATATGACATGACTTTAGCATGATCAATACCATCAATATGCGGCATTCGTGCCTCAACTCCTGTTGCAATCACAACTTCATCAAAATCCAACAATTGCTCTAAACTTGGCTCGGTCTCCAAACAGATTTCAACCTGATATTTGGTTAACTGATATTCAAAATAGTTGATAGCGTGTTGATAATCTTCTTTTCCTGGGATACGTTTTGCTAAATTGAATTGTCCACCCAATTGTGAACTTTTTTCAAACAAAGTCACCCGGTGGCCGCGTTCAGCCGCAACATGTGCAAAGGCCATGCCTGCCGGTCCTGCGCCCACCACGGCAATCCATTTTGATTCCGTAGTGGTTTGATAAATTAATTTTGTCTCGTGAGCCGCCCGGGGATTAAGCATGCATGAGGCTGTTCGCTTTAAAAATACATGATCTAAACAAGCTTGATTACAAGCAATGCAGACATTAATTGCTTGACTCTCACCTAAACGTGATTTTTTCACAAATGCTGCATCAGTTAAAAAGGGCCTTGCCATGGAAACCATATCAGCAGAGCCGTTTGCAATCAGCTCATTAGCGACATGAGGCACATTGATGCGGTTGGTCGTAATCAAAGGAATATTGATCTCTGATTTTAAACGCTTCGTTACGGCACTAAATGCGGCAGATGGAACCATCGATGCAATCGTTGGGATTCGAGCTTCATGCCAACCAATCCCTGTATTGATAAGTGTCGCTCCTGCTGATTGAATAGCTTTAGCCAACATGACGACTTCTTCCCAACTACTACCATCTTGAATCAAATCAAGCATAGATAAGCGATAAATAATAATAAAATCTTGACCAATCGCCTCTCGAATACCTCTTACAATTTCAACTGGAAAACGCATGCGATTTGTCCACGTGCCTCCCCAATCGTCCTGACGTTGATTTGTGTGAGCAACTAAAAATTGATTGATCAAATAGCCTTCACTGCCCATAATTTCAACGCCGTCATAGCCCGCGGCTTTAGCCAAACGAGCACATCGAATGAAATGCTGAATGGTTTTAACCACGCGACGATGACTCATTGCCCAGGGCGAAAATGGCGTAATCGGAGATTTAATAGCGCTAGGCGCAACAATAAATGGATGATAACCGTAACGTCCCGCATGCAATATTTGCAAAACGATCTTACCGCCTGCATGATGCACAACATCAGTGATTAACTCGTGTTTGAATTGCTCTCGACGCTCAGTAAGCTTAGCAGAAAATGGGGCTAGACACCCAGCCCGATTGGGAGAAAAACCTCCCGTAACAATCAAACCAACTTCAGCTTCAGCACGCTCACGGTAAAAGGCTGCTAAACGACTGAAATCCCTTTCCTCTTCAAGTCCCGTATGCATAGAGCCCATCAGAATACGATTTTTAAGTTGGGTAAAACCCAAATCTAAGGGCTGTAGCATTGCATGAAATGGACTATTATTCACCACAAGATCCATGTGATTGATCCTTAATTTAGCCCACAAATCCTTTAAAAGCACGTCGCCAATGTTTTTTCGATTTTGAATGCGCCACAACAACTGGATTTTTCGCTAAGCTAGCGTCTTGTCGCAGAAACATTTGGGTAAAATATGGTTTACCTTGTTTATCTCGGGCAATACCAATTCCAGTTAAGTTGTAATTCCCCATAATATTTCGTCTATGTCCGGGGCTATGAATCCAACCATCGACAACTATTTTGGCTGTTTTATAATTAAATGCCACATTTTCAGCACCTGATAACGCGTACTGAATGTGCTGATGAACATGGTTCATTCGTGTGTTAAATCCATCATGGCCGAAAGGCATAAGATGATTTGCCATATCGCGACTGTGTTGTGTTGCTTGCTTTGTAAGCACTGGGTTCATCATTAACTTTGATAAACCATGCTGTACCCGATATTGATTCACATAAACTAATATTTCTTCAGCAAGTTGGCTGTCATTTGCACTGGCAACACTTGTGAATATAAAAAGGCTCATGATAATCAAGAGCCCATCGCGCAAATTTTTAATTGTTATTTTTATTGGAATAAGCGCCTGAAACCAACCGTTATCCATTTTTCACCTCATCAAAGATCATCAAGCGGGTTACGTAAAATAATAGTTGAGTCGCGTTCAGGACCTGTTGAAATCATATCAATAGGCACCTGTAATATAGCTTCCAAACGTTTGATGTAAGCCTGTGCATTTGCTGGCAAAGACTCCAAATTAGTCATATTCTCGGTAGACTCAGACCATCCGGGTACTTCTTCATAGATCGGAGTCAAGACTGCAAAATCATCAGCCGATTGAGGCGGATGGTTGTAAATGTTGCCGGCTGCATCTTGGTAAGCCACAGCGATACGAATGGTTTCTAAACCGTCCAGCACATCTAATTTTGTTAGACATAAACCTGTAACGCTATTTAATTCTATCGAGCGACGCAATAAGACTGCATCAAACCAACCACAACGCCGTGGGCGTCCCGTGACCGCACCAAATTCATGTCCACGCTCAGCCAAGTGTTTTCCAACATCATCATGTAGTTCAGTAGGAAATGGTCCGCCACCCACACGAGTTGTGTACGCTTTGGTGATACCTAAAATATAATCCAAATAACGAGGACCAAATCCACTACCGTTGGTAACACTGCCTACGCATGTATTAGACGATGTAACAAATGGATAAGTACCATGATCAACATCTAAATAGACTCCCTGGGCACCCTCAAATAACATGACATCTCCGCGCTGGCGATGCTCGTGAACACAAGTTGTGGTATCCGTTATCAATGGTCCCAATGCTTCGGCCCATGTCAGCGCTTGATCTAAAATTTCCTGACCATCAACTGCTGGTTGATGATAATACTGCGTCAGCATGAAATTATGATAGGCCAACAACGCCTCTAATTTTTGAATAAAGCGCTCTCGGTGTAGCAAATCACCTACTTTTAGTGCGCGTCTGGCGATTTTATCTTCATATGCAGGTCCAATACCACGTCCGGTTGTCCCGATTGGCGTTTGACCTTGATGTGACTCACGCGCTTTATCTAAAGCGACATGAAATGGTAAGATTAATGGACATGCTTGGCTGATAAACAAACGGGAGCGAACAGAAACGCCTTTGTTTTCAAGTTCTTGAATTTCATCAAGCAGCGCCTGAGGCGAAACAACGACACCGTTGGCAATATAGCAAGTCACATGTGGGCGAAGAATACCTGACGGAACCAACCGTAAGACAGTTTTTTCACCATTAATCTTAAGGGTATGTCCTGCATTATGTCCACCTTGATACCGCACGACTGCTTTAGCTTCTTTCGTGAGTAGATCAACAATTTTACCTTTTCCTTCGTCACCCCATTGGGTCCCGACAATAACAATATTTTTAGCCATTCACATTCCTAGAGTTTGATACACTGACGCCTCGGTTAAAATAATCAAAAAAAGCACTGTTTTGATCGAGTACGAAGACATCACGTTGATGATTAAAACTGTTTTTATATGCTTTCAAACTACGATAAAAAGCAAAAAACTGAGGGTTTTGCCCAAATGCAGCTGCATAAATTGCTGCTGCTTTAGCTTGGCCTTGAGCACGCACTTTTTGTCCTTCGCTGTTTGCTGTAGCAAGTAATATGGTGACTTGAGCATCAGCTTTAGCTTGAATTGCTTCTGCTTCAGCATGTCCATCTGCACGATGATGGTTTGCAATTTTTTGCATATCAGCCCGCATACGTTGATAGATCGCATTACTGGTATTTGCTGGTAATTCAATACCTTTAATCCTTACATCAACCACATGTATGCCTAATTGACTCGCTTGCTCCTCGGCCCGCTCACGAAGAACATCCATCACATCATCGCGTCCACCTGACACCACATCTGAAATAGTTCGTTTACCAAACTGAGCACGCAGAGATGTATTCAATTGCTGCTCGAGTAAAGTTTCTGCTTTAAACTCATTACCACCAGTGGCTTTAAAATACTGTGCTAAATTTTCAATTTTCCATTTCACATAATAATCAACAATCACATCTTTTTTTTCTTTAGTGACAATACGTGAAGATTTGATATCTAATGTTTGAATGCGTGTATCAAATAGACGAACGCTCTCAACAAATGGCAGTTTCACGTGTAGTCCTGGAGATAAAATCAAGACGTTATCTGTTTTAGATTCATTGACCAGCCGACCAAGGCGTAACAAAATTCCGTGCTGCCCTTGTGTGATGCTAAAAACACAAGTGGTCAACAAAAATAGAAGCGCAAGCAAGCTGATACCAATCGTTAATTTTGCCGTCTTCATGAGTTCTCCCTCCCTACTTGCTCGGTGGGACGGACAACTACCCGCCCATCCAACACTGCATTATCGTCTTGCTGCTCTGGTGTTTCATTTGCGCTTGAGGCATTCATCGGTGGACGAATTTTTGCTATCGGTGAAGACGAATGTATCAGTTGTTCGAGCGGCAAATAAAGCAAGTTGTTAGACTTATTACTCGTAATAATTTTAGAGGTTCGACTCAATATGTGCTGCATGGTTTCAAGATACATACGTTCTTGCATCACATAAGGAGCTTTTCCATACTCAGGCAACAAAGCCAAAAACTCAGCCGTTTCTCCTTGTGCTCGCAACACGACTTTTTCAGCAAACGCTCTGGCTTCTTGATAAATACGCTTTGCGTTACCTTCGGCAATAGGAACCACTCGTGCTTCATAAGCACGTGCTTGCTCTTTAAAACGCTTCTCATCTTCCTGCGCTTTAATAGCATCATCAAACGCATCCTGAACATTCTCAGGTGCTCTAGCCGGCTGTGGAGAAACGTTAACAATCACAATGCCTGTTTTGTAACGATCAAGAATTTTGATCAGAGAATCTTGGACATTACTACCCCAGGCATCTCGCCCCTCAGTGATCAATTGATCTAACGTGGTGGTTCCGACAACTTGACGCAAAGCACTAGAAGTCGCTTGCTGCAGGCTTTCTTCCGCGTCAGTCACATTAAACAAATAATCCTGAAGATCGCCAATGCGGTATTGAACCGCAACAGCAACCGAAACGAGGTTTTCATCTTTGGTTAACATCTGAGCTGAATATGAGTAGTCAGCCACTCGCTCCACATTCAATACGATTTTAGATTCTATGAATCGAGGAATCCAATGAGGGCCTGGTCCAACAGTCTTCAAATATCGTCCGAATCGAAGCACAACAGCTTGTTCAGCTGGGTCAACAATAAAAACGCCTGAAATCAACCACAGCAGCAACACAGCGCCCATTATCAATGACACGAAAATCGTTTGGCCACTTGAGTTAGAGTTAGAATTCGGCTTAAAAGATGACATCTTAGGCGATCGTTTGCTCTGACCAGAAAACATCCTCTTCAGCTTCGATTGCATTGATTTAATGGCTTCTTCCAAATCAGGTGGCTGTTTTTTTCCACCCCAGGGATCCTTTTCGTCCTTACCTGGCTCATTCCAGCCCACAGTATGCTCCAATTCATATTTAGGAGTATAGGATTTTATGAGGTCTTCATGGTTTAAGCAAGTCTAAATCACCAAACGATGCTTGAAGCAAGCTCATGGCCGTCACAGCAGCTGTTTCTGTGCGTAAAATCCTTGGTCCCAGACGAAGTGGTAAAAAACCTTGTTCACAGGCTTTGTCAAACTCATCGGCACTAAACCCACCCTCTGGGCCAATTAATACCGTCATATCGCCAATGAGTTGCTGATGTTGGTGTAATGTTTGGCTTGCCTCGGGATGTAAAATCCACTTCACAGGGGTTTGACATTCTTTTATCCAATTATCTAAAGAGCTAAATGGATGAATGGTCGGAACTCGATTGCGACCGCATTGTTCACAGGCATGAATAGCAATCGATCGCCATTGGCTTTCCTTTTTTGTCATACGCGCCAGATCAAGCCTAACGACACTGCGTTCAGTTAAAATAGGTGTGATGCTACTAACGCCTAATTCAACTGCTTTTTGAATCACCCATTCCATGCGCTCACCTTTTGACACACCTTGCGCCAAATGAATCCCACGTGGCGACTCTCGATTCACACATGTCACCTGTTCGATGCGAACAACCACTTCACGCTTTTGTATTTGAATGATAGAGCCAGTAAATTCGCGATTATCACCACGAAACAGGGTGACATGCTCCCCAACGCGCATGCGCAATACCAATGCGATATGCTGCGCTGCTTCGGGGGAAAGATTCACTGATTCGCCTTGTTCGTAGCAGCCTTCTTGATAAATTCGAACGGTTCTCATGACAAACAATCTTACTCAATGTCAGTTTTATAGGATAAGATTATATATTTATTTTGCTAGAAACTCTCCTACTAAAAGTTAGGGCTCATGATTGATATCAAATCATTGGGACTTGACATTATTCAACTTTAAACGACAATAGAGATTGAAAATCTTCGGGGCGGGGTGAAAATCCCTACCGGTGGTATAGCCCACGAGCGCTTTCAAATCTCTTGAAAGGTCAGCAGATCTGGTGTCATTCCAGAGCCGACGGTGATAGTCCGGATGAAAGAAGATACGTGCACATTCTAATCATGATCCGTTATCTTATCGCCCTATGTCCAATATTTTAGACAGGATATAGGTATATGTCTTATACATTAGAACAATTCGGAAAAACTTTTCATCAGCGAGTCGAACAAGCTTGTGAAGCCCTTAAACAAGGAAAAGGTGTCGTTTTAGTAGATGATGAAGATCGTGAAAATGAAGGTGACTTAATATTTGCTGCAGCAAATATTACAGTTCAACAAATGAATCAACTGATTCAAGATTGCAGTGGCATCATCTGCTTATGCTTAACACCAGAAAAAGCTGAACAGCTATCGCTGAAACCGATGGTCACGCAAAACACCAGCCCTTATCAAACAGCTTTTACCATTTCGATTGAGGCTAAAACTGGCGTCACAACAGGTGTATCAGCCCATGATCGGTGGACCACTGTTCGAACAGCCATTCAGGATGGTGCCTCATCAAAAGATTTAAACTATCCAGGTCATATTTTTCCCTTAATTGCTAGGACTCAGGGGGTTTTAGAAAGACGTGGTCATACCGAAGGCAGCGTCGATCTCTTATCGCTAGCGGGACTCAAGCCAGCATCCGTTTTGTGTGAACTGATGAATCGAGATGGATCAATGAAAAAGCTCTCTGAACTTATAAAATACGCGATCGAACATCAATATCCTGTTGTATCAGTTGAGGATATTTATCAGTTTCGCTTGGAAAATTGCTAACTAGCCGCATGATGACTGTAGGTTGTCTCTGACTAGCCCTCATTTATTTTGAGGGCTAGCATAAGCTATTGTGTCTGTTGTATTGGTGGTCGTCTCCTGATTTTTCATCACCGCTATTTTAGATAAGTCTTTATTGTAAAAGCTAGCCAAAAACATCGGCAATGAACGATGTGTCATGATTGCTTCTGTAACCTTAATGACCAAAAATTTGAGTTCCTCAGTATGCTTAAGAATATAAATTATGGATGCGATGGCGATCAAAACCAAAGATGGAATTTGACAACCCGGCAGACAAGCTAACAACATACCCGAAAATGCTATCGCCCAAATTGTGGTTTCGCATAAAGACTGCTTAATGTCTCTTTTAAGCTCTGCTTTGCGTTCAAGATCATCCATCATTAATAGAGAACGCCTCTTCTTCAGTTGCTCGATGAGATAACTCTCCTGTACCTTTAATAGATCCATCCAAGGAAGTCGATCTTTTTCCATTCTATTCAAACTCTTTTGAGTCTGTATCTGTATGAGGCTTTTTAGGCTTTCTAACTCACTTTCTTTCTTTTCAATTTTTTGATCTAAAAATTTTTTTTCTAAATCAGTTTCCGTTATACGATATGTTTTATCCATATAACAACGAGTATACTTATATGTATCCCAAACAGAATGCATCAATCCCAAACCAAATCCAGCAGCAAAAGCCGCAGGACCGAACCCAATAAAAGTCAGCGCTATCATTTGGGTGCCGCTTAATACATTTGTTAATCCTTTCACTCTTAATTCAATTGGTGCATGGCTCTCTTGGAAACATTGATGAAGACCAAATACTAAAGAACAAAATGCATCTAAAATATTCCAAATAATCCCAGCAGAGGAACTCTTTAAGAGGGCTAAGTGCAACATTTCAAGTTGATTTTTAATCAGCTTGGGCATCAAAAGTGTCGAGATAGAAAAAGCAGCATAGTGATATTCAGGACAAGAAATTGCCATCGCTCGCGTAGCAGTGGCAAAAGCCGAGTGGGTAGCGGCATTCGATGCGTCAACGTCATTGACGAAATGATCTGCAAGAACAGTCATGTCACCTCCAGTCAAAATAATATTATACATTATGATCAAATATCAATCAATAAAATCAGCTATAAATCACTCAAATCAAACGACCTAACTTCCCATACTCAAGGCGCTCATGCTAATATCAGTGTTTTTCTTTTAGGACAGTGCGCATGAATAAAACAAGAGTTGAAAGCGACAGCATGGGAACAATTGAAGTACCATCTGATCGGTACTGGGGAGCGCAAACTGAACGTTCACTACATCATTTTAACATCGGCCGCGACTTGATCCCACTTGAAATGATCCATGCTTTGGCGATTTTAAAAAAGGCTGCTGCACTCACAAATTGTGAGCTAGGTCTGTTATCAAAAGAAAAAAAGGATTTGATTGTTAAAGCCGCTGACGAAGTTGCTTCAGGTAAGCTAGATACACATTTCCCATTACATGTCTGGCAAACTGGCAGTGGTACGCAATCTAACATGAATGTGAATGAAGTGATTTCGAATCGCGCAATCGAACTCGCTGGTGGCGTCATGGGGAGTAAAAGTCCTATTCATCCAAATGATGACGTAAATATGTCACAATCATCAAATGACACTTTTCCGACAGCGATGCACATGGCTGTTGTCATTGCTTACCAAACAAAATTAATCCCTGCAGTCAAAGCATTACGTGATGGTTTAGCAGAAAAAATGCATGCGTTTCAAGATATTATCAAAATTGGCCGCACACATCTTCAAGACGCAGTACCTTTAACCTTGGGACAAGAGTTCTCTGGCTATGTGGCCCAACTTGATGCTTGCCTAGCTCGATTTGAACAAATTTTACCTGAGCTATATGAACTGGCATTGGGTGGTACAGCAGTGGGAACAGGACTAAACACGCATCCTCAATTTGCCGAAAAGGCCGCAGGACATATTGCACAACTCACAAATTTCCCTTTCATTTCTGCACCGAATAAGTTTATGGCGCTCGCTTCTCACGAACCTTTGGTCATGGCTCACAGTGCTTTAAAGGCTTTGGCCTGCGCACTGATGAAAATAGCCAATGATGTTCGCTGGTTAGGTTCTGGTCCCCGTTGTGGTATAGGAGAACTACTTTTACCTGAAAATGAGCCAGGCTCATCCATTATGCCTGGAAAAGTCAATCCAACACAGTCTGAAGCCATGACCATGGTGAGCGCTCAAGTGATTGGAAATGACACCACGGTCGCCATCGCAGCAAGCCAAGGTAACTTTGAATTAAATGTATTTAAGCCGGTTATTGTATTTAATATTTTACACTCGTTAAATCTATTAGCGGACACTTGCACTTCGTTTCAAGACTTTTGTGTTAAAGATCTTCAACCAAACTTACCGATGATTGATTATTACTTGAATCACTCATTAATGCTCGTCACCGCATTGAATCGTCATATCGGATACGATAAGGCCGCTAAAATCGCCAAGACAGCTCATCATGAAAATCTTTCACTCAAAGAAGCCGCGTTAAAGCTAGGTTTCTTGACCGCTGAACAGTTCGATGCCTACGTTAACCCTAAAGATATGATAGCGCCATCATGCAACGAACCATAAAAAGCTTTGTTCATCGCGCAGGCCGCATGAGCCCGAGGCAACAATTCGGGCTTGAGCAGCTGATGTCACGCTACATGCTATCGCACGAAACGTCTTGGAACTTTGCTCAAATTTTTACGCGCGAAGCGAACACCATCATTGAGATTGGATTTGGGATGGGCGCATCACTTTTAACGATGGCGCTAGAGAACCCTGATACCAACTTTATCGGGATTGAAGTTCATCGACCAGGCGTAGGCAGTTTAGCGGCAGATATTCACGAACACCAACTGGAAAATATCCGAATTGCCTCTTTTGATGCGGTGGCTTTATTTAAGCAATGCGTTCCTGATAACTCACTGGCCGGCATTCAAATTTTCTTCCCAGATCCTTGGCCCAAAAAGCGTCATCATAAGCGTCGCTTGATCCAAGCTGATTTTATTTCTCTTTTAGTTAAAAAATTAAAACCCGATGGATTCATTCATTGCGCAACTGATTGGCAGGAGTATGCAGAGCAAATGCTAACGGTCTTATCTGCTGAAAAAGCTTTAAAGAGCGGGCATCCTGAAACAGCTTACTTGCCAAGACCTGACACGCGCCCATTGACAAAATTTGAGAAGCGCGGGCTTAAATTAGGTCATGGTGTTTGGGACTTGAAATATATTAAAGCTTAGCCCCTGGTTCTTGCTTAATTTGAGCTCTTATAGATTGAGGTGACATCACCACTAACGATAATCTTTTAAGCAGGATTTAAATCATTTGACGGTTTGATAAGGCTTTTCGGAATTCAGTATTGGAGCACAGCAATCGCTGTGTTTATTTATGCGCTGAAATTGATATTGGACTTCTGCGAAAACACGACGGAACAAACATCTTATTTCGTAGTTTGAGTGCTCGAGTCCTTATTTACTGATATCTACACGGAGATTCTGCGCTCGGCAACGCATCACAATATACTCCCATCCACAAGTTTTCGATGAAGTTTAATCTAGGGGTGTTTTAAAAGATTTGGCTAACAGTCATGCACCACCCGTTTTTTCATCCAACCTACTATAAATTTTGCACGAAATAATTTTTGAATTTATTTCAAATATTTTCTGAGATTCAACACAAGAATGGCTTGCAGTTAAGAGTGATTTTTTATAGAATGGAGCACTTTGTAAAACCATAGGGAACATCTATGCATGCGGTGATTAAAACTGGCGGTAAACAATACCGTGTTAAAGCGGGCGATCTGCTAAAAGTAGAAACTTTGCCAATAGAAGTTGGTCAAACTGTTGATTTTTCTGAAGTCTTGATGTTAACAGATGGCGATAAAGTAACAGTAGGAAGCCCTTTTGTAAAAAATGGATTGGTCAAAGCTGAAGTGGTGGCTCATGGTCGTCATAAGAAAGTCAAAATCATTAAGTTTCGTCGTCGTAAACACCATATGAAACAAATGGGACACAGACAAGACTATACTCAAGTTAAAATTACCTCTATTGGTTAATAACGAGGCAGATAAACATGGCACATAAAAAAGCAGGTGGTAGTACCCGTAACGGCCGCGACTCAAATCCTAAGTACCTTGGGGTTAAGCGTTCTGCAGGTCAATTGGTCTTAGCAGGTGAAATAATTGTTCGTCAACGCGGAACCCGTTTTCATGCAGGAAGTCATGTGGGTTTAGGTCGTGATCATACGTTATATGCTTTATCTACAGGTTTCGTTCAGTTTTTAACCAAAGGACCTAAGAACCGTAAATTTGTAGCTATCGAACCAGTCTCTATTACTGAATGATATTCGTTGACGAAGCCCTCATTAAAATCGAGGCCGGTCATGGTGGCCACGGGTGTCTGAGTTTCAGACGTGAAAAATTTATACCTCGTGGTGGTCCTGATGGCGGCGATGGTGGCGATGGGGGATCCGTTTATCTCCAAGCAAATCCAGAGTTAAACACATTAGCTGATTTTCGTTATCAACGTCACTATAAAGCCGAAAATGGCCAGCCTGGTATGGGTTCTAATTGTACTGGGAAAAAAGGTGATGATTTATACATCCAAGTACCGGTTGGCACGATTGCCTATGATGTCGATAGTGGAGAAGTTCTAGCCGACATTCAAAAAGCCGATGACGTTATCATCATTGCTCAAGGTGGTTTCCATGGTTTGGGCAACACACGCTATAAAAGTAGCGTGAACAGAGCGCCAAGACAAACTACGCCAGGAACACCAGGTGAGTCACGTCATATTCGGTTGGAGCTAAGAGTTTTAGCAGATGTGGGCCTTTTAGGCTTACCTAATGCAGGTAAATCCACATTAATTCGCGCTGTCAGTAGTGCCAAGCCCAAAGTAGCAGACTACCCTTTTACTACCCTCTATCCTAATTTAGGAGTCATTCGCGTAGGCACACACCAAAGTTTTGTCATGGCGGATATTCCAGGATTAATCGAAGGCGCATCCCAAGGAGCTGGTCTTGGTTACCGTTTCCTGAAACATTTGTCTCGAACATGTATTTTATTGCATTTGATAGATGTTGCACCCGTAGATGGTTCCGATCCAGTCGAATCAGCGAAAATGATTTTACAAGAACTTGCTGCTTATAATCCCGAATTGCTACAAAAACCAAGATGGTTAATTTTAAACAAAATTGACATGATCCCCGATGAATGCGAGCGCAAAGCAACTATTCAGCGTATTCTACAAGAATTAGGCTGGAATGCGCCGTATTTTTGTATTGCCGCGATTCGAGGAGAAGGAACACAAGAGCTTTGTTACGAGCTAATGAAATTCATTGATGGCGATGAATCAGAATTCTACTAGCAAACCCTTGATCAAATGCCCTCTTGTATGAATAGCTGAATCAGCGATCTTTTTTAGCTATTCTTTTTTACATTTCAACTTTTTTATTGCACCCAAGTAAACGCTAGACTTCAGCTTTATTTGTCATTTATTTTTCAGCCCCCATCAAAGCAAAAGGCATTCGAATTTTCTGATTAACGCGCCTTGGAGTAACATTAACTCATTATCTTTAATTGATAAACAGAGAAGGACTTCTACTTGTCTCGTCTTATTGTGTGACCAATTTTTTTAGCCAGCTATTCACATTGGGATACTATTCTCATCTATACGTCTTGGTTACCAATAGAACCATCTATATGCAATAGAAGAAAAGTAATTAATCGTGATTAAAATAATACAACTTATGGTTTAATGATGGACTTCAATAGAACGTATAACGCGCCTGAGCCTCCGTGCTTCACTAAGGCACTGTGAAATGCCAGTACCTGCGGTAGTTGCGTTAACCAACGGTTAACTAGATTTTTAATCACAGGTGATTCGCCAAAACGCCCCCCTTTTCCATGAATGATCAACACATGACGTCGATGAAGGTGCTGTTGTCTATGGATAAACGCGCACAAAGCATCTTGTGCATCATCGGGTGTGCATCCATGTAAATCCAATTTTGCTTCGATACGAAACTGTCCTTTCTTCAGCATATCTAATTGTTTTGTAGAGACACCGGGATGGTTAAAACGAAGAATGTTTTCAGCACTAACAGGCTCAACAATATAACTTGATAATGGAATAAATTGCTTTTCAACTGTAGGCTTTGTAGAAGAAGCCCGCAAACGATGTTGAGTGGTTGGTTTAATGATTTTATGAATATGACAACTCGTGCTTAAAGGCCTAACATCTTGGACTGCTTTTTGAAACAACTCACGTTCTTCATCAGAAAGACCATCATCTTTTACCATGCCATTCCAATGTCAGTAAGTGTTAAAAAATAAAGAAGCTTTTTTAGCTATTCACTTCGATTGCAAAAATTTAAGGATCTAACCCAGAATTTAATCTGCACTAGATCCCTATTTATTACGACCAAGACAAACAATCAAGCCAGATTAGCTTTGACTGTTAGCATCTTGTTCTGAATCAGTAGATGCATCAGCTTGTGCCATGCCATTATACTGTTCAGCTTGCTCTGCTTGGGCAGAAGGCTTTTGCTCTTCAGCATGCTGCTCTTCCGCTGGCTTTTGTTCTTCAGCTGCTGGCGCTTGTTGCTGCATGGTTGTATCAGTTGTAACACCTTCTTGTGGTTTGCTTTCTTGTTTACCACATGCACCTAAAGCCAACATAGCTAAACCTGCTGTTAGCGTGACGATCAAACGTTTCATACCCATCTCCGTTATTGTTTTTATAATGAACACGTGTCAGTCAACGACCGACTTTCTATTCTAGCTTAGAAGAAAGCTTTAGGAAAGTCCAGAAAGCACGATTGTTAACAGTGTTATAACAGACAAATAAATTATGTAAAATGTGGCATTTTATCTTATATCGTATTTATTTATTGATGGCTTAAGAATGGCTTGAGATACTGCCCTGTGATAGATTTTTCTGTTGCTGCCACAGATTCAGGCGTTCCCACTGCCATAATTTTGCCGCCTTTATTACCACCTTCTGGACCTAAGTCAATGATCCAATCAGCAGTTTTGATAACATCTAAATTATGTTCAATCACCACGATGGTATTGCCTTTATCCCTCAATCGAGTCAGCACGCTGAGTAATTGTTTGATATCTTGAAAATGTAGACCGGTTGTTGGCTCATCTAAAATATATAATGAACTACCTGTGTCACGTTTAGACAACTCACGTGCCAATTTAATTCGTTGTGCCTCACCACCAGATAATGTGGTAGCACTCTGACCTAATCGAATATAAGATAAACCGACATCCATTAATGTTTGACATTTTCGCGCAATCACAGGTACAGCAGCAAAAAATTGATTGGCATCCTCCACAGTCATATCTAAAACTTCATGAATATTTTTACCCTTATATTGTATATCCAATGTCTCACGATTATACCGCTTACCCTGACACCGATCGCAGGCCACATAAATATCCGGTAAAAAATGCATTTCCACTTTGATTAAACCATCACCTTGACATGCTTCGCATCGACCGCCACGCACATTAAAACTAAAACGTCCTGGTTGATATCCACGAGACCTAGATTCTGGCGTATTGGCAAATAGTTCGCGAATGGGTGTAAATAGGCCTGTATAGGTAGCTGGGTTAGAGCGAGGGGTTCTTCCAATAGGACTCTGATCAATATCAATCACTGACGTACATAGCTCAAGCCCTTTGATAGCGTCGACTTGGCTTGTCATACGAAGACTAGCTCGATTGAGTAAATTGGCAGCCCGAGGATATAAAGTATCGTTGATAAGGGTTGATTTGCCGGAGCCTGACACCCCCGTCACGCAAGTCATTACCCCCAAAGGGATATCAACATCAACCCGATGTAAATTATGGCATGTAACGCCTATCAAAGAAATCATTCGCTGTTTATCGACTGGCTGGCGCATTTTCGGGATAGGAATTGATAATTTGCCAGATAAATATTGGCCGGTCAAAGAATTTGGATCTTGCATCACCGCCTGCGGGGTACCACATGCAACAATTTCACCGCCATGAACACCCGCGCCAGGCCCAACGTCTAATACATAATCAGCACTGCGAATCGCATCTTCATCATGTTCAACCACAATGACGGTATTTCCTAGATTTTTCAATCGCTGTAACGTTTGTAATAAACGCGCATTGTCACGTTGGTGAAGTCCTATTGAGGGCTCATCTAATATATACATGACACCAACCAAACCAGAGCCAATTTGACTCGCCAGGCGTATGCGTTGAGCTTCACCACCTGACAAGGTCTCGGCACTCCTTGAAAGCGATAAATAATCTAATCCTACGTTAACCAAAAATCCTAAACGTTCAATGATTTCTTGATTAATTTTGGCTGCAATTTCTCCTCGATTGCCACTTAGAGTCAGATGTTTAAAAAACTCATAACAAGATTCAATAGAGTAATTGACCAGTTCAGGTAAATTTTTATCTTCAATAAATACATGACGAGCCGATTGATTTAAGCGCTGCCCCTGACAGCTTGCACATGGTCTTGATGATAAATACGATGCTAAATCATCACGCACCGTTTGAGAGTCTGATTCACGATAACGGCGTTGCATATTGGGGATCACACCCTCAAATATATGTTTTTTAATTAACGGCCCGCCGTGTGCATTAGGGTAATAGAATGTAAACGCTTCCTGATGACTGCCATATAATATCAATTGTTGAATGGATTCATCTAAATCTGAAAATGGGACATCTAATGAAAAACCTACCTGCTTTGCTAAAGATTCAAAAAGCGCGTAATAATATGTCGTTCTCTTATCCCATCCTCGAATGGCTCCCTCAGCCAAACTACGTTTTGCATCATGCACAACCCTGGCAGGATCAAAAAAGTGGTCCACACCCAAGCCATCGCACTCAGGACAAGCCCCTACAGGATTATTAAAAGAAAACAATCGAGGCTCTAATTCAGATAAACTATACCCACATACCGTACAAGCAAATTTTGATGAAAATACCATCTCTGGAAAGGCATTATCTAATGAAGCAACCAGTACGACCCCACCCGATAAATTAAGAGCATTTTCAAATGACTCACTCAAGCGTTGAGCCAAATCATCACGAACTTTAAATCTGTCCACCACCACCTCAATGGTGTGTTTTTTACGTAAAGCCAAACGCGGGGGCATATCCAATTCATAGAGATCACCGTCAATACGCGCACGAACATAACCTTTGGCTTGTAATTGCTGCAAAAGCTGAACATATTCTCCTTTGCGCTCCTGAATAACCGGCGCCAAAATCATCGCCCGACTTCCTTCCGATAAATCTAAAACTTGATCAACCATTTGGCTGACGGTTTGCGCATGCAAACTGACATGATGAGTTGGGCAGCGTGGCTCACCAACTCGGGCAAACAATAAGCGTAAATAATCATAAATTTCAGTGATCGTTCCAACTGTAGATCGAGGATTGTGAGAAGTGGCTTTTTGTTCAATCGAGATAGCTGGAGACAAACCCTCAATCGAGTCAACATCAGGTTTTTCCATCATGGATAAAAATTGGCGAGCGTATGCAGACAGCGACTCAACATAACGACGCTGGCCTTCGGCATAAAGCGTATCAAATGCCAACGAAGATTTTCCTGAACCCGATATCCCAGTAATAACAGTTAGTTGATGTCTAGGGATATCAACTTGAATATTTTTAAGATTGTGTGTGCGAGCACCGCGAATACGAATCATGTCAGAAGATACTTTATCAGATTTTTCGTTGGGAGTTGTCATGGGTTATATCAAATGAACAATATTGAATCGCTATCATACTATAATTTTGAGAAGGAATGTTATCCATAAAATAAACATTCAATCGATTCTACATTTAACGACCTTCATCAGATGGATTCGATGAAATTATGATTGATGGTTTAGCAAAATCGCTTTGACCTCTCTTTTACAGGAGAGGTCAAAACGACTCGTCAGTAACAGGTTACTTCAACGAAACTGTACTTAAAACATCAATACCAACACTTGGGAGCGTTAGTCCAGCCTGATGCAATTGTTGGTAAGCTCGCTTTGCCTGTTCATTGTTAGGGAATTGGGTTAAAAGTTGGGTTAAAATAGCTTTAGAGGCTGTTTCATTACCCAAATTCCAAGCATTCAATGCATCTAAATACATTTTATCAGCAGACACATCGCGATCCATTGTTGCAGCCATCCATTGCACTGGCTCAATGAAGCTAAGTTGAGACTGTGTCTGAGCGTTCATCCATTGCAACGTGCGTGCCGCTTCAACACTGCCATTGGCTTGAGCCTTCATCAACCACTGTTTATCTTGACCTGTATGGCAGTTTATTGTTTTTTTAAAGCAAAGAACTGCCAATTGATATTGAGCATAGGGATTGCCTTGTTCTGAAAGCGACACATACAGTTGATTTGCTTTTGCCAAATCTTGATTGTTATTTGTACTATATTGATACAGTCTAGCTAGAGCTAGGGTTGCCTTCGTATCACCAAGTGCCGAAGACTGTTGATAATAACGCATGGCAGCATCATTATCTAAGCGCATACCCACACCAGTCTCTGACATCAAACCAAGTTGATACAACGCATCTCGATTATTTTTTTCTGCTGCCTTCTTATACCACTCTACCGCTTTATCTGTATCATTTAATCGACCTGGCGCACTCATGTAAATACCGCCTAACTGAACCATCGCTTGCGTATGGCCTTTGGTCGCGGCATCTAAGTAAAGTTTTTCAGCTTTCTCAAGATCAACCGCACACCCCTCACCCCGCTCGTACAACAGACCCAAGTTATAGGACGCAATCACGCTACCTTTATCAGCAGCGTATTGATAGTGCTCTCTGGCTTTTTGATAATCATTATCGACTGTATCGTAAATAAATCCTAATCCAACAGCAGCTGGAGGATATTTAGGCTCAGCTGATGCATACCATTTTTTTGCAGCAACATAATCAGGTATTTGATTTGATTGACCTATTTGGTACAAACGCGCTAATAAAAATTGTGCCTCAGGCAAACCCTGCTCTGCAGCAGCAGTATACCATTGCTGCGCAAGAGGTAAATCAACCGCACCCCCTACCCCTTTCTCAGCTAAAAAGCCCAGTTTCATTTGAGCTTGTTTATCTCCTTTTTCAGCAAATTGCTTGTAAATATCCCGAGCTTGATGGAGTTGCTCTGGTTGCTCGGATGTCTTTAAATAATAATCTGCTAAAAGTATTCCAGCCTCACTATTACCAAGATTCAATGCGTTATCTAAATCTGGTAAAAATGCTTGCCCTTGCTGTTGCTTGATGATGGCGAGATTTAAGTATGCATATGCAAAACCATTATCCGCTGCTTTTTGCAGCAGTACTGCACTTTTTTCTAAATCTTTGCCTTCACCAACGCCTTCTGCCATGTAAGTACCTAAAATAAAGGCACCCAATGGGTTATCGCTGGCTTTTTTATACCATTTTAAGGCATCGGCTTGATCAACCTCCACCGCGATACCCCTGTCATACATCAAACCAAGTAACAAAGCAGCTTCAGAATTACCGTCCTCGGCAGCTTTTTTGGCCACATCAAAAGCTCGTTGCTGTTTTTGCTTATCTGTATCCATCGCATCATAAAAAGCCAAAGGTAACTCAGCTTTTTTGACATGTTTTGCAACAGCACTGGTATATAAGCCTTTAATCAATTGATTTTGTTTTCGCAATTCATCCAAACTCATGCCTGTGTGATTTTGACGAACCAATATCTCAGCTAACCGATATTGCGCCAAACCAAAATCATTTGCTGCAGCTAAGTTGTACATTGATGTTGCTTTTTCACTATCAGGTGCGATTGATATTTTGTGCGCATTATCGTCGTAACCGTAATCATAAATTCGAGCAAGAGCATATTGCGCGTAATCATTACCTTTGAATGCTGCATCAGTTAGCCACTCTAGAGCAAGATTATAGTCTGGCTCAGTATCTTTACCTAAAAGATAGAGTAAACCAATATTATATTCTGCTTGCAGATCTTGTTGAGCAGCAGACAATTGATAAAATTTAAGTGCTTGCTGTAAATTTTTCTCGACCCCAATGCCGTATTGATACATCAACGCAATATCAAATTGCGCAGAGGCATTACCTAATATAGCCTGTCCTTGTAATTGCGTAAAAAGATCCTGATATTTCTTAGCATCAGCCGTTGATGCAGCCATATTTTGCAAAGCTGCAACCGTTGTCATCTGCGATGAACTATTATCTTTATCAACCAATGCATAAAGAGTGTAGCAAGGCAAATCCATTGTTTTATCTAAGTGACTGTTTGATAATTTAACCAACATATCATGAAACTCATGAATAGGAATTTGTGTCGGTTGCGCCAACTTGAACTGGGGTTGAAATAAAATGTCTTTTGTTAAGACATTCATTGCAGGATAAGCATTATAATTATTTTGCTGTGTTGTCCGAATATTTTTCCATTGTCCTAAAATACCTGATAATGCATATACGGTATTATCAAAAGATGTTTCTTTATCATCAGATAACCATGAAATCACTTGTTGCTGAGTACGACCAGGAGCTGACTTTTCTGATACATTTGCTTTTTGTTGCCATTCTTTCGATAGAGACTCGTTGACCTCTACTCCAGTGCCTTTTTTATACATATTTGCCAAGTTCAACTGCGCTTCTCTCGAGCCAAGCTGAGCTGCTTTTAATATCGTTAAAAATCCTTCATGCGCATCATATAAGGAGCTTTTCTCATCCATGTATAAAGCACTCATGGCCAGCAGCGCTGGAGGATATCCTGTTGAATTAGCTGCCTTCTTATACCATTGCATCGCCGATTCTAAATTGTTTTGAGCGCGCTCTAGCTGACCCATTTGATAAAATGCGCTGGGCTCATTTTTGGCCATGGATTCATTTAATAAAGCTTTCGCCTTTTCTATATCAACAGGCACATTTTTCCCATCAATATATTGTGCAGCAAGCAATGCTTGCGCTTTTGGATAATGCTGTTCAGCAGACTTATTCAACCATAACATACCTAGTTTTTTATTCGCCGCTTGTTTTGAATCAATAAAGCTCTCAGCCAAGGTGTATTGAGCAATAGGGTTGCCATTTTTAGCGGCAGCAATATAGTAGCGCTTAGCTGTATCGGCATTTTTACCCACGCCATAACCAAATAAATAAGCTGCAGCACAATACATTTGAGCGTCTGTGTCATTTGCCTCAGCTGCTTTTTTAAACCAGATTAAGGCTTGTGATGGTTGATGATTTTTTAATAACTCGTATCGTGCAAGGATTTGCAGAGCGGGCAAAAAATTCTTTTCCGCTGCCGTTTTTAAATGACGGATCGCAATCACGTCATTTTTCAAGTCACCGTAACCATATAAGCGCATTTCCGCCATATAGTAATCAACGATCGGGTCATGCTTAGTTGCGTGATTCAAAAGCATTGCGGCCTTATGATAATGCCCTAAACGATAAGCATCCACACCCTCATCCGCATGCACAAAAGGTGCATGAACAACCGCTGCAAGGCAAACCCATGGCATTAGTGATTTCATAAAAGCTCCCAACTCTATCGAGGAATGATTCCATATCGTACAACATCGCCAACTGCACTGCCTCGCGCTGCGCTGTTAACCACCCAATAATTCCCTTTATTATTCAGCCCAAATTTAACTCGGACATATTCACATACTTTCAAGCTATCTCCGCAACTTATGATCTTACCGTAACGTGTTTTTTCACCGGATACCGTACAAATATACTTTAATTCTTTTTCATTTGTAGATAATACAGCCCACTGCTGTGGACGAATCACATGATTCAAATACGTGCTTCGTGTACTCTCATCTTTGAGCATTTGGAATAAATTTACTGCTTTATCCAGACGATTGTATATAAAATATAAAGATTGTTGCTCTCCTGCGGCTCCAGGTTTAATATTCAATACATTTAGTTGATATTCATAACCCGCATCTTTACATCCAAGAGGGCTTTTAGAGGGATCTTTGCTACGACTTTCATAAACTTCTGCACTTTCAGCAAAAGCACCCTGAACAATGATTCCTAGAGCAGCCATAACGACCCATTGTTTTAATCTATGTTTCATGATGCCTCCCTGGCTAAAGTAGCAGACGTGACGGGACGAACAACGATTTTAGTACCTAGATTATTGGTTTTTTCATTCGCAGTTTCCACAAACTCATGGTTTAACCATTTGGCATCCCGCTCAAACATACGCACACATCCATGGCTAGCACGATATCCAGGCATATCATCAGAGCCATGTAGGGCGAAACCCTTATGGAAATACATGCAATACGGCATCCTTGCCCCACCCTTGCCAATGGGAAATATATCTGATTTACAACGTTCATCTTCCTTGCTAAAAACTCGATAAATACCGGTTAGTGTCAAACATGCATTGGGGCTATCGGGACATTTATCTCGCCCTGAAGCGATTGGCCCCCAATTCAGAAGCTTACCATCTGCATCATAAGCACCCCAAGCCAATTTGTCTTGATCGACGATAACTTGCTTTTCGTGATCGTCAATCGATAAAGGAAAGGGGGACAAATCTAACAAAGTCACAGTGGATAGATTTCGAGGGACAGCAAGCACCTTGCCAGGCCATAACGTATTGTAAGTACGATTCACCCGCTGAACCAAATCACGTTGATTTTCATCTGGAAATAATTTGACCCAATTATCACCCGACTTAATTTTAATACATTCATACTGAGGATAAGCGCATAGTCCAGGACCATAATAGATAGGAAGCGCTGGAGCAGCTTTAACAACTGCCTTGGTATTTTTCACGGGAGGCTCAGCACCCCAGGCAATCGTGGAAAGTCCCATGACACAAAGCGTGACAAGGCCTAATGAGCGGAAATTTGGATACAACTTATTATTATTTTTATTCATGTTATCCTTAACTCCAAAATTTGCCTTTGTAGAAACGTTTTCGGCAACGGATAAAAAAAGTTTAGTCCATACAATGCGAAGCTACAATATAAAAATCATCAACTTGTATGAAAATGGGTGTAAATTCTATCTGCTAGCTCCTGATTTACACCGCGAACTTTCATTAATTCTTCTACGGAAGCTTTTGATAATTCACGTAATCCACCAAATCGGTGTAATAAAGCTTGACGACGTTTAGGTCCAATACCTGAAATATCGTTGAGAGATGATTGTAAACTTGATTTTTGACGTTTTTTTCGATGCGCGGTGATAGCAAATCGATGTGCTTCATCGCGAATAAATTGAAGCATGTGTAATAATGCTGCGTTCTCAGGCAACTGTTTTTCTTCGCTTTGGCCCACGAAAATAAAGCGCTCAAGACCTGCTTTACGACCAGGACCTTTCACAATCCCAAATAACAAGACATGATTGATTTCTAATTCGTCTAATACCTTTTTTGCAGCAGCAACTTGACCTTTGCCTCCATCAATCATTAACGCATCAGGTAGCGCATTTTCTCGTCGTAAACGCGTATAGCGCCGACGCAATACTTGCTGAATTGCAGCATAATCATCGCCAGGTGTGATATCGATAATGTTAAAACGACGATACGCTTGCTTTTGCGGCCCATCTTCGCCAAACACGACACAAGAAGCAACGGTTGATGAACCTTGAGTATGACTGATATCAATACATTCAATGCGGCGAATAGGATTGGGACAATTGATAAATTTTTCCAAAGCTTTCCAATTAGTCTTCATGACTTGCGTCGACATTTTATATTTTTCTGTAGATAAACGTAAATTATTTAAGGCAAAATCGACCCAACCCGCTTTATCGCCACGAGGATTTGTCACCAGTTTACACGATGCACCATGAAGGTTGGTTAGGGTTTGTTCCAAAAGAGCTCTCTCTTTCAAATCATGATCGGTGACAATTAGACCAGGAATTCGTTCCGGCATACTAAAATAATAATGCCCAATAAATGCCTCAAATACCTGTTCCCAAAGCACATCTTGATCGATAAGAAAATTTTGCTGTGGAACTTTTGGAAAAAAATGCTCATTGGCTATGACTTCACCTTGACGAATGGTGACACATTGAATACAAGCAAAACCTGGACGAGCCTCCAAAACAATCACATCAGCATCTCCTTTAGCATGCGTGATACTTTGTTTTTCTTGAATCAAACGCAAATGTTTGATTTGATCTCGAATCAGTGCAGCCTCTTCAAAAGCCAATCGATCTACTGCTTCTTGCATTTTATCCGCCAACTCATCCAAGATATGTTGCGACTTACCCTGTAAAAAGAACGTTGCATGCCGAAGGGCTTTCGCGTACGAGGCTTTGGTAATATATGCTGTACAAGGTGCACTACAGCGCTTGATTTGATATTGTAAACATGGTCGCGTTCGAGCATTAAAAAACGGGTTGCTACAATCACGCAACTTAAAGATTTTTTGCATCAGTGTTAGTGTTTCTCGAACAGCTAATGCACTCGGATAAGGACCAAAAAAATCACCCGTTACAGGTTTTTTCTTACATCGTTTAACTTCAATTCTTGGAAAGTCGTGATTGGTATCAATGTGAATGAAAGGATAAGTTTTATCATCTCTAAGTAATACATTATACTTTGGCCGTAGTGACTTGATTAGGTTACTTTCGAGCAATAAGGCTTCTGTCTCGGTTCGTGTCAGTGTCACCTCAATACGATCAATCTGACTGACCAATGCACGAGTTTTGGGAGCCTGTTCACGTTGACTAAAATAACTACTGACTCGTTTTTTTAAGTTCGATGCTTTTCCAACATACAGAATCTGGCCAGCCATGTCGAACATTTGATAGACCCCGGAACCAGATGGTAATCCAGCTAAAAATTTAGCTGGATTGAACGAGCCTTCTCGATTCTCAGTCATCAAAACGCTCTATCAGGTGATAACGCAAAGCCATGTGAGTTAATTCTACATCATTCTTAATACCTAATTTTTCAAAAATACGATATCTGTAACCATTAATGGTTTTAGCACTCAAAAACAAGCAATCACTGATTTCTTGTACACTGACACCACGAGTAATCATCAATAGAACTTGCATTTCACGTTCAGATAGCAATTCGAATAATTTTCCTGGATCGCTATCCAAGCTACTCATGACCATTTTATGCGCTATTTCAGCACTGAGATATCGCTCACCTTGATAAACTTTTCTTATGGCGGATGCCATTTCCTCCGCACCTGATTCTTTGGTTAGATAACCCATTGCTCCCAATTGCAAAATACGATTGGGTAATGTGTCACTACACAGTGCGGTGACGGCAATTACCTTGATATCTGGATTTGACTTATTGAGTCGACGCGTCACTTCCCAACCATCGATACCCGGCATTTTCATATCTAGCAAAACAACATCAGGCTCGTGCTCTTTAACTAAAACCAGCGCACGTTCACCACTCTCTGCTTCGCCAACAACTTCCATATCTGGTAAATCTTCCAATAGTCGCCGAATACCCATTCGTACCAAAGCATGGTCATCAACAATGAGTACTCTAATCAAATTAGCATTCTCCTATGTTATGATAGAATAAAAGGGTGTTAAGCCACTTTGAACATTACCTTCATATAAATTCATCAGTAGTGTAACAATGTAAAAAGTCCCCTTAGCAACAGCGTCATCATCACGAATATAATACCAACGATCCCTATATTCTACAGCTAAAAATACATTCTTTTTAGGTTTTGATTTACAAACATGAACTTCAAATATGCCAGCCGTAAAGAACTGCCAATTCAATAACTTTCCATTAGGCAAATGTGAACCCGTCGTAATATGTTTACTCACTTCATAAGCCGGCACGTGCACACCTTTAGAAAGATAATGCAAGACCATGAATAAAGTTCTAGTTTGCAAGACCAGTATTTTTTTCTGAGGAGCTGCCAATGTAGTTTTTCTTGTGGAATGAGACACTGTAGGGATTGCTACTAATTTTGACCCCTCTGCTAATGAAGAATTAGACGACTCATCGACATTTGTTTGTTTCGATTCAGAGATTGACGGATCAACATTATCAACAGCGGCTTGTAAGGCACTCGCCGGAGCAGATAGTTTAGCTTGAGTGGTTGAAGGTGAAGGAATGTTGACACCACCCGCTTGTACAATCCAAAGATTAGAATTCTTTTTTGAAAAACCCAATTTTCTCAAAATCTTTTGCGCTTTAGGTGTTTCTTTTTCAAACCCCTCTAATTCCATTTTGATTGCAAATTTGCCATTAACCACATCGGATGAAAAAAACAACTGATGTTTTTCTACTAGATCTGCTAGCAGATTAACCATTTTTTGGAAACGCAGATCAATGACTAAATGACGACTACCTCGGTGATTAGATACGTTCGTAAATGGTCCCAGTTGTAATGCAAACACACGCATTACTTTTCCAATGTCAGCGTCCGAATTATGTATAAGCATGTATAAAATTCGCAAATCAACAGGCGTCAACATTTTTTTTATGAATGCGTCTCCCTGCAACGGCGTATACGTAATCGTAGGCGCTTCACCAACTGTGACAGAATCAGATCCTGAGGTTGAGAAATTTACGGGTGGCGGTGTCCAAGTATTATTTGTGCCGCCAGTAAACGTGTTCGAATAGTTGATTTGTGAGATAATGTTATTGACACTAAAAAAATAGGGTAAATCGTTGTAACGTAATCTTACGATGTTTAATAAGAGTTGGTGCTTATCTCCATATTGTAGCGCCTCATTATATTGTGTACGTGTCGGAAGAATACGCTCTGAACTATAATTGGCGCATGAGGTAACCAGTACAGAGGCCAATAAAATCTGCATGAATGCTAGGTATTTCATATTTCCCT
>VFQP010001295.1_pt1 | contig 34492 bp, 30 predicted proteins | sample 3512351 | NCBI WGS metagenome assembly VFQP01 (sample SAMN10412372, study PRJNA504923) | tailings metagenome | isolation source: Relicate 1 Philex TSF1 revegetated site | place: Philippines: Tuba, Benguet | collected 2017-08-29
TGATCACGACCCTTTATAAGGAAACCTTCCGTTGCACTGAAGATCTACTCAACTATATCGAACAATATTTCGCCTCATATTTTGATAAGGACGCAGACGTACCACGGGTATACCTGCTGCTTAATCAACGGAGCCTGCGTTCTTCCATCAAAGCACTGCGTGTAAAACTAACTGGGCTTAATACAAATGTTGATTTCATTGATGTTTTGCTTACGCCTTTGTCTGCGTTTTGCCAGAAGAAAAAGGCCAGCTATCGCGAGTTGATTTATATTAAAGACGTTCTGAGGAATTTGACTGCATGCGAAGCGATCAATGAATTAAAAGATCTTCTCGTGTCGATGAATTTTAATTCATGTCCATTGGTCAGTCATTGGATTGGAGAAATGGTGGATACGCTGAACGGCATTGGTGAAACAAAAGACAAAACAGCACAATTGTCGAAGTGGCAAAAGGAGATCAACCAGATACCTGTAAAGCCGAATATAGCCCTAAAGCCGAATTGTGTCAGTCTACGGGATCAGTTGAGTCAATGGATAACTGAAGAAATTCAATACCTCGAAACCCGGCAACGGCTTTTATCTGTGGCTCCACCCTTCAAAGCCAACAGCCCTGTCAATGACAAGGAAAAATTACATTTTTCCGTATCGGTAAATGTTCTGGCGATATTGGTACGAGCCGCTCATGAATCAAAACTCATTCTTAACAAACACGGTACCACCGTATTTAATACAGTTTCTAAATTCAGTAGTACAGTGCAAACAAAAAATCCCGGCGCCAAAAGCATGGACAAGAAATCGCATGATCCGGAGCGAAGCCATAAGGCGAAAGCGATAAACGCTTTACAGGATATGATCAGGCTGATACAGAATTATTAGTCTTCTTTGAGAAATTCAAGCAAGCCTGCTTCCTGAACGTAGGATACAATTTCATGCTGATGATGGAAAGTAAATCCTGGGAGACTTTTATGCCAATTGTAGACTTCGATATTGAGCACATCTCCGAGGGTATGGAATTTGTTGACTTGAAGCAACTGTTTAAGTTCATCTGTAAAGGGAAGATCCTTTACCTGTTGACGTAATAGTTCCTGGTGAGTTTCATTCATACAAACGCATTGAGCCAGATGTGAAATTGGCCTTTTTTCTCTGAGTTGTTTTCGCTGTTCGATAATATAACCCAAGGGTAACAAATCCGGTTGCTACCCCTGGCATTATATCACTAACTAAATTTAAGCCAAACCCGGCCAAAAATCAGCGCCAGCATTATCCCGCAAAAGAATGCATCTTTCTGATCCTTTCGTCGAGATTGGAACGGACGTCTTTGATATCTTTTGCCACCCGCACGTCAGTTATTTTAGCGTAGATCTTGGTAGTGCGTTCGGATTCATGCCCGAGCATTTCACCGGTGGTACTTAACGAACACCCACTTTCAATTAAGATGGTGGTGGCGAACGTGTGCCGCGCGGTATGGGTAGTGAGTTCCTTTTTGATACCGCAGAGCGCAGCTACTTCTTTGATATAGGAATTGAACCGCTGGTTGCTGTTGACCGGTAAAAGCTTATTATAAGTCACACAATACGGATGGTTCTTATATTTTTCAATGATGGCAAGCGGTATTTCCATCAGCGGCACATTAGATTTGGTGTGATTGCCTTTGTTCCTGTCTTTGATCAGCCATTTCGTGCCGTCGATCCAGGGCATGACGTTTTCCGGCTCCAGTTTGTACAGATCCATGTAAGCGTACCCGGTGAAACAGCCGAATATGTACACGTCTTTCACTTCCTCCAGTCTTTGTACGGGCATCGGCGTACGATACATCTTCATCAATTCATGCAGCTCGAGCCGCGGTCTTTTGGGATCTTTATACGTGCATTTAAAATCTCCCAGCGGATTGACCTTCGCGTATCCCTGCTTCGTTGCCCAACGCAGCATTTGCTTTGTGTTCTTGATATGCTTCATGGCCGTGTTCTTCGACAACTGATCGTGTGTGGTGAGATAGTGGAGGAAGTCATCGCCAAAGCAATCTTTCAGGTCACGTACGGCTTTGTCTTTTGTATTGTATTTGTTTTTGAGAAACGCCATCACTTTTCCGGCTGTCACAACAAACCGCTCCTGTGTATCCTGGTTCATGGTTGGTTCCTTGGCGTGTACGCGTTCGAGTAAGATGTTGTTATATTCCTGCCAGGCTTCGGAGATCAGTTTATTTTCCGGCCCGGTTCCCTGGTAAGAATTTTTGAGGATCTCTGCCGTTACACGTTGCTGAAGCGCTTCTAAGCGGTCGTAGGTGCGCTGCAGATCAGCTCTGATCTTGTTCAGTTCTTTGTTGACGCTGATCGTTTCTTCATTCCTTCCTTTGGCGATTCCAAGTTTGGTGTCCCATTGCTCAGCAGCAATTCTTTTTCCTGTGGAGAATTGCGCGCGTTTTCCTTCGATCGTGATCCGGCAGTAGATAGGTGATTTTCCATCCGCTGATGTTTTGGCTTTGAATAACCAAAATAAGATTGAAGTGTTTTGATTGACTTTCATCTTGTGGTGAATTTTGGTAACCGAATTTTGTTTGCTGATACCCTGTTTTGAGGGTAGTTGCAGCTCCTGAAACCCTTGCTGAGCAAGCATTCTGTAAAAATTCGGTTACCTAAAAGTAGCGGAATCGCGAGGTAACCGAGCAGGTTCCCGAATTGGTTGATTCCGATTGATGAGATTTGATGAAAGATTTCCTGAAACCCGCGTAAATACTGGGTATATGCATAAAAAAAGCAGGCTTTGTAGCCTGCTCTGTGATCCCGCTGGGACTCGAACCCAGGGCCCATACATTAAAAGTGTATTGCTCTACCAACTGAGCTACGGAATCATTTCCCTAAAAAAGGGAGGCAAAGATCAGGATTTCTCTCATGAAAACCAAAAAATTACAACCGAAATAATCAAAAGATGCAACGTTTGACAAATCCGCCTTGTCCACACCCCATTAAGTACACTCCAGACCTGTATTTAGCCAAAACGCAACCTTACCATGACTTCCACACACAAACACTCAAAAACTACCCGCAGCCGGCTTTTACTGCTCGCCTGCCTGCTTTCCTCAAGCTTTCTATTCGCACAGAAATCTCCATTTTCAGTTACACTGACAACGGGAGTATCGTTTCCGACCGGGAAATTCGCAGGCAAAGAGTTCCAGCCGATCAACGCAACGCCAAATCAGAATGGAGCAGCAAGACCCGGACTGAATACAAACCTTCTGATCAGTGCCAGGATCTCATCCCGATTTTATTTAACGCTGACCGGTGGGATCTCACGATATAATCGGGATACTGATGCTGCCGAAGAATTGTACAGTATGCTTTACGGTTCAGGAGACATCAACATAAGATCAGAACGCTGGAAGGTGATAAAACTATTGGCGGGACCATCTTTACGCCTGCCTATAGGAGAAAAATTATCGTTCAGAACAGGTATTGCAGCCGGTATAGCCAATACGTCGGTTCCATCGTATAAGGTTGAACATTTTGACCAGACAGGTCAACCTGTTCTCCGTTCAACTTATGACTACGATGTTGATCTGTCCACCGCTTTTTCATACCAGGCGAATGCCGGGCTCGGATATAAGATTGGGCAACAGATATCACTGCTTTTTGATATTACTTATTTCGGCGCCAGGGCATCAGGAACGCAGACAATTTTACCGATCGTCATCGGTCCGGGACCGGGTCCCAATCCACAGCCAGCACCAGACCCTATCTATATTCAACATAAGTATCCATTAAACAATATTTCAGCCCTGATTGGACTGGAATGGCAGTTCTGAGAAAAACAACCCGTAACAGCCGTCAAAGCCGTTTGGTTCTACCTTTAGTACCAACCACTTTCGACGGCTGTTCTTTTATCACCAGTTCCATCTGGATATTACAACGCTCATAAGGGGAGGGGCGACCTGTCAGCTTTACAAACCCCAGCTTATCATACAAGCGGATGGCTGGTTTAAGCAACGTATTACTTTCCAGATAGATCCGCGAAGCACCTTCAGCTTTTGCTTTTTCAATGGCAGCAACACCCAATTTATAGCCAATATGATGCCCCTGGAATTTCGGCGATACAGCCATTTTTGCCAGCTCAAAATCAAAATCAGGATCATTCATTTTCACCAGCGCACAAACACCGGCAGGTTCGCCATTGTAGAGCGCCACAAGAATAAAACCTCCTTTATCAAGAATATAACCTTTAGGATTGTCAAGCGCTTTGAAATCCGCCGCTTCCATCTTAAAATAACGCGAGATCCATTCTTCATTCATATCACGGAATGCTTTCCGGTAAGCCGGCTTGTAGTCAACGATCTCCACCTTCTGACTTTCCCGCCGCTTACGATGTTCCTGCACACGGTCGAACAAAGACTTCTGCTCCAGCAGATATTCCCACTCCGACAAAGCCTTCCACAGATCATAAGTCGCCTGCGATGAAAGCTCATCTACCGCACTGTTGATATCCACATACTGATCCTGGATCTTTACAGCAATCTCTTTCCCCTTTTTGGAAAGCGAAGCGACAGTACGGCGTGCATCAGCCTTATCTTTCTTTTCGTTTACCACGCCATTTTTAGACATTTCACTGATGATCTTGCTGACCGATGCATGCGAATGACCGATCTCCCGCGCGATCTCTGTGATAGCTTTTTCACCATCTTCCGCAAGGAGATAAAACACAGGAAACCACTTGGGATTGAGTTCTACATTATACAACTCATAGATACGGGATGCATCCGCAACCATCTTCTCCGTCAGCATCCGCATACGGCTGCCGAGAGCAAGCTTTCCGACCCTGTTAAAGAAATCCATATTACGTAGTTTATTATGTAACCAGTTACGCAAATATAGATATTCTCATTACTACGATGGGTGAAAATTTTGTTCTGTCAATAAAAAGAAAAGGTAATTGGCTGCAGACGGTAAGCATTTACATTCCGGCCAAACTGTACAGCCGGGTTCCACTTCGGAGCACTGCGGATCACTCTCATCGCTTCCTGCTCCATCCCAAACCCAAAACCCGTTAAAGGTTTAAGATCTTTGATACTCCCATCCGTTGATACTACAAACTGGATCAGGACAGTGTAGGTTCCGGGCTTTGCCCGGTTGTAGATCGGTACCTGTGGATTCAGTTTCTTTTGAATATACTGCCGCCAGGCACCCTCACCATCCTTAAAACTGGCTTCCCGCTCAGTACAAAGCTCAGCGGCTATGTCTTTGCCCTGCTCATCATAGCATTTGCATTTTTCGTCGATGATCCGGTTGTTTTCATACTGCACCAATGCGCGGATCTTTCCATCAGGGTAGAAATAGGTCCACCGGGCCGTCCTTATCGTATCCGACTGAATGTATCCTTCGATCATTGGTTTATGTTCAGATTCGTTAAACCAGCTGAAATACCGGCCTGTGCCCTGTTGATCCAGGTGGAACGAATCCGACAGCTTTCCTTCATTATTCCAACCGAGCGCAATTCCTGTCCGGATACCGTTGGTGTAAACCGATGAATCCTGCAACTGCCCGTTCTCATGATAGTTCTTCCAGACGCCTTCCTTTACGCCATTCTTGAAATGATAGATATAACGCAGCTTACCACCTTCAAAGTACCGGACGTGCTCGCCCTCTTTGACCGTGCATTCTTCATCACGGAACAGCCCTTTCATAACCAGTTCGTTCGTGCGCGCAGAAAAAACCTCGCGGTACCATTTACCATCGCGGGGCTCTTTCACACTTGTATAGAAAGGCGCGTCTTTTGTGGGCCGAAGACCGTAGGATAAAGACTCTTGTATTTTCTGCGCGTTGATATGCGTCACAAAAGAAAGCGCAAGAATGGAGGTAATAATGATCTTCATATAGGCAATTATATAAGATCAAATTAGGAGAAAGCTCTCTATTCTCCAAGTATTGTATAGCAATATCTTTGAATTCAATAATACGTTCCCGGCCCCGCTACCATGTACCCACATCTTTTTAATCGCTTCGAATGGCGTAAGGTTCCCGCAGATATCGCAGATTTTACCAGTGCTACTGTTGAAATAATAACTGACAAGTGAGAATTTCCGTATTAGCATGCGCGGATTACGCAGATGACAGTCTGCTATCAAAAGCTAATCTGCGAAATCAGCGCCTTCCGATAACAAGCTATTTAATTAAAAAAGCACTTTTCTATTACAAGGACTCATAAATCAGCGAAATCTGCGGGAACCCTACGCCGCGCATTGTATAATAATGCGGAGCTCAGCTGATCTTTTTATAGTATACATCCACAAACCTGTTAAATCCGCGGCTTTTCATGATCACTTTATCAAACAACCATATTCCGATCACCGCACAAAGTATTCCGGCCAGCACATCCAGTACATAGTGATGGCTCGTATACACAGCCGCAAACCAAATGCCTACGGTCACACCCATAAACACAATGTTGAAATAACCGATCTTCTTCTTAAAGCCATAATATACCACGATCAGCGGGTATGCTGAGTGAAGCGAAGGCATCGCAGCAAATACATTGGAGCTTTTGGCGTAGATCGATTGAAAGATGTTTACATCAAAATAATCGTCAAAACGATCCAGCCCCGCTGTGCTTCCCGGCGTATTCAGATCGGCGATCAGCCCATGCTCTTGTATATACCACGGGGGCGCAGCAGGGTAGGTGTAGTAACCGATAAACCCTACAAGATTGACCACTACAAATGCAAAGCTGAACTGCAGGAATAACCTCCGGTTGGTAAAAAACAAATAAGTACCAAACGCAAGCGGTACGGGTATCCAGCAGAGATAAAACAACCCGCTCATGATATCCAATACACTGTTCGTATGCTGCAGAAAGAATTCGTTGGGCGTTAAGATCTCATTGCCCTGGCGTATCCCGAATAATGATTTTTCAGCAGCATGAAGACTGCCTGTATGAACGTCGGCAAAGAGATAATTGGGAAATGCCTTCATGTAATCGAAGATGATCCAGTAAACAATGAACACGGAAAACCCGATGATGAACTTCCGCGTAAACCCGGAAGCATAATAAAGGCCGTTGAACAGAACAACAAGAAAAACCTGATCGGATTTAAATCCAACCAGCAAAGCAGACAATAACAGATAAGCTGCAGACAGTAGTGTGGTGATCAGTAAGTCCCTGGGGGTGAATAAACCCGGCTTCCCCTGGATGTTTTTCATGCTTTTTGCTTCTTCTTCGGAAAACCTGAACGGAATATTTCATCCCAAAGCGATGTGCTCACACCATAGCCTTTGGTTGAATCGTCATAGTGATGCAGCATATGATGCTGTTTAACCCTTTTCATCAGGGAGCTTTTGAAGTTGTAATGGTGCATCGCATAATGCATCATATCATATATCAGATACCCGGTTAAGAATCCGGGAAAGAAAGCCCACAGATACGCTTTGTCTTTAAAGAACAACGTGAACAGAAAGTAAAAACCAACGGCCAGCGGAATGCTTGCAGAAGGAGGCATTACCAGGCGTTTTGCGTCTTTTGGATAATCATGATGAACACCATGAAAGATAAAATGCAGGCGAAGACCCCATTTAGACTTTGGCACAAAATGGAAAACCCATCTGTGCAGTACATATTCCGTGATCGTCCAGATCCCCAGTCCGCCCAAAAAGCACAGGGCAAACAAGCCAATGTTCATCTGCGGCAACGATAGCGAACGATAGGAAACATACGCTATCACCGGAACATACACAAACAACGGCACAGAAAAGTGAACTTTGGAAAGACCTTCCATTAAGTCACTCTTAAACATCCGTATGGATTCGCTGGAATTGGAGATATAATTCTTCTTCATGATCTGTTTTATTTAACGGCCCGGGGCTTATTTCAGCACTTTCTTCCGCTCCATTACTTCTGTACCCGTGGCAGGATCTGTTCCTTTTACTTCGAAATATTCAATATTAGGCGACCAGAATGTTCCGCCCTTATTGATCTTGATAAAGATACTGCTCAGAATCACCATCTTGCCATTCACGGGAGCAAATACATGGTACTTTCCGTCAGCCGCTTTCATCAGAAACATCGCGTACTTGGAATACGACACAAAATTAAGCTTGTAATTGCCATCTTCCGTTTTCTTCGCCTTGATACCGTAGGCAAATTTACGTTGTATAAAGCTAAGCTCCTCTTTCTGGCCCTTTTCTCCGTACCTGATCCAGTATACGTGGATCGGGTCATCTTCATCCAGCTTTCCGCTTTCAAGATTTATGTCACAAACGATTGTATTGGTGTTTGGTGTTCTTTGCAAATAGAACATCATATCGTTTGTAGCCGGTGGAGTGGGGAAGCCTTCCTGCGCCGCAGCCAAAAATCCCCAACAAATGAACAGGGCAAGAAAGCCCTTTTTACGTAACATGTTAATCGCCTTTTATTATAATGCCTTTCAAAGTAAAAAGTCAAAAGTAAAAATTAAAAAAATCACTATTGAGCTTAATACGTGGTTGTTATTTACAAATTCAAAGATCAAAAGTTTGTACCACTACGTTTTTTTACTTTTGAATTTTTACTTTTTACTTAACTCCGTCGAGCGCTTTCTGCGCATCAAGTAATCTTTTTATAGCTGTAATGTTTGTCAGTACAGCCATTATGGTAATAGGAATGGTGAAGACCGACATTGTCTCGAACACGGGGATCGGGAGCCAGTCAACCTTGATCCGATAATTCCCGCCAATGATACTTCCTGTGATCCCACATGCAATGGCAGACACTCCGGTCAGCACTACGCGCTCAGGCCGCTGCATCAGTCCACCTTTATTCTCCACACCAAGTCCCTCGCTTCTTGCTCTTGTATAACTCACCATCATCGAACCGATCAGCGCGATGAACGCAAAGATGGAACTGAGAAAATAGTGATGCGCGACCAGGTAATAACAGATCCCGAGGAACATGATGCACTCGCTGTAGCGGTCAAGGACCGAATCGAACAAAGCTCCGAATTTGGAACTCATATTTCCCAGCCTCGCCACCTGGCCATCCAGCATATCAAACAACCCGGCAAAGAGGATCAGTCCACCCGCCCATCCAACATAGGACAGATCTCCGCGATGGCCTTTTTCGCCTCCTTCAATAAATATGATCGCCACTCCGATATTCAGGATCAAACCTGTAATCGTTACCTTATTCGGCGTAAACCCGATTTTGATCAGGCCTTTGACCAATGGATTGATAATAACATAAATTCCTTTCTGCAGGCGGTCCCTTGTACTGGGCATTGTTTAGTTGGTTTTGGATCGTTAGAATTCAAATCGTACACGGCCACGGATACCCCATTTCGGCACATCCGGGTGGTCCATATAGCTCAACCTTCTCACTACATCCAGTCTGAGTAATTTAAAGATGTTGCCAATCCCCGCACTGGCTTCCATGTACGGCTTACCGTCAAGCGTAAAGGTAGTGGGATTACCCAAATCATCCGTCGGGAAACGAAGCGTATTCGGATTCGTTTTCGGATCATTTTCATTACGCATGCCGCCATACAGGAATTTAAAGCTCGCCACCTCACGCAGTTTCAGCTTTTTCAACAACGGGATCTTATTAAAAATAAACCCATTGAAATAGTATTCTGTATTGACTGACACGTACCGGTCACTCACAAACTCCATAAAGTTCATCATGTTGAATGAATAGAACTGGTAAGAGTAACTCTGGTTCGCCCGGTGAATGCTGAGCAGGGGATAAGGTACTTTTCCAAATGTATAACCACCTTCCACCACCACATCAGCAAAGCCAAACTGCGACAGGTAGAAACGTTTGAATGCGCTCGTGGTAATGTTCTGATAACTATATTCACCACCCAGCATGCCTTTCACACCAGCAATAAACCTTGCTCTGAAGATGGGGTATTTATTAAAGATCGGGATCCGATAGTTCTTGCCCTGATAGAATTGTTCATTCGGCGCCCAACGGATCTCTGCTGATAATTCCGAAGTGGTCAGGCTCGGGATCGTATCGAAACCGCTGCCATTGCCGCTGGGTTTATCATAAATGATATTACCTGCAGCAATCTGTTCCCAACGCTTGAATCCAAACGTATAGGAAACGTTCTTACCAAACTCTCTTACATACTCCGCCTTGGCGATTTTGTTATATAACCACTTGTTATTATCACCACGTTTGAAGGAAAGCAGGAAGTTATCTTCAGCCACAAACTGCAATTCCTGACCCGGGATCTTTGTATCATACTGATAACTCAGACGCAGATAGTTCAGCGGGAAAGAATAGATCGATTTATGGTTGAATGAATAAGTGCCCGAGAGATAGTACTTCCATTTCTTATCCTTGAAACCATACGCCACATAGTTCTCGAAATAAAGGTTTGGACTCAGCTTGGTAGTTGTCCGTCCGCCGGCTCTCAACCGGAAACCTTCCACCGGGTTAAAGCTGTAGAAGGCGTTCACCGGACCCACTTCAAATATGCCGAATGATTTATAGCCTGCAAGCAGGAGCGTAGCCCAATCCATCAGCCTCCGATAAGATTTCATCTTTACCAGGCTGTCCATATTGGTATAAACAGTAGACTCCGTTTCGCTAAGCGGCTTATGCCGGCTTTGCACCCAGAAGCTATCGCTGAGTTGTGTATTATCTTTTGCCACGATCAGATCACGTCCCTGGTAAATTGAATCTGCGGCGGGCTGATTGATGGTAAAATCTTTGAATGAAACGGTTCGTTCACCAAGTATACCACCATCTGCTTTCTTGCTTAATGCAAATTCAGAAAGCATATTGCTCATGATCACGTGATAACGGCCATCTGATCCTCGTTCAAAATCCTGGTTGATGCGAAGCTCTCGCGACCAGTTGAGGTTGGCATTCTTGCTCACCGCCATCGTGATCTTTTGTACCGCATAATTGCCGTCAAGCGTTACGAACAGCGAACCACGGAAAAGAAGATCATTCAGGTTTCTTGGTGTGAACGCCAGCTGGATCAGTTTGATACCATCCAGCTCAACTGTATCACGGATATAAAACCGATAGAACGTAGGAGCTCCATCAGCAATCGGGCTGAGGAACTGGTTACCAAGTATCCCGATATTATTCTGATAGATATCAATATCCGCATACATACTGTTCAGGTATCGGCTGATACCATCATTATCGATGAACTCGCCGAGGTTTACTTTCTTTTGCGCGAGTACATATGTTTTTTCTTTGGAAGGATCCTTACGGAAGTATTTATCAGATAATTTTTCTTCAAGATAAATAGGGAGCAACGCCTTGCCTTCTATCTTGGAAGAATCAGAATTATCGAGGAGAAACTGGAAGTTCTTAAAGAGTTTATTCTTTAATAATTTCTCAGGTTTATTGGTAAGAGACAATTCGATCTTTTCATACTGCTGATATTGTACATAGTCATAAGAAGAAACACGGTTCTCCTTTTTATGCTCAACGATCAGACGGATCAGATCAACTGCCGGGTTGTTTCTATTGCTGTATTTACCACGTTTGGTATTGCGAACGGTTACGCCACTCATTTCTGAGAGCTCCAGTTCGATATTAAGCTCCTGCTCTTTACCAGACTGAATATTCCGTTCAACAGTTTTGTAACCGCCATACGAAAAAGTTATAACGGTTAATTTTGGATTGGTAGTGGAAAGCGAGTAACTTCCGTTCTCACCGCTGATCACACCTTTTGCACCTTTGAAGTAAACACTTACAAAGGGTAATGGAGACCCTGTGGATGCATCACGTATTGTACCCGTTACGGTTGTGACCGGTTGCGCGTGCAACAGGGTAGTCGTGAGTGCCAGTAAAAAAATAAACCACACCTCCTTAAATCTCTTCATCCGCTTCATCTTACTTAGTATTATTCAAAAAAACATATCTTTTCTGTAAGGGATAATTCCAGCCTACGGCCACCACCAAAGAAGTGACCACCTTTGCCAATATATAATGTACGCCTGACTGCTTTGTGAGCAAGTACAGGCCACTTGCATTCAAGATCAGGTTTCCTGCCCAGACTAACAAGTACCTCCATGCCTGTTTACGGGCATGACCGTCTGTTGCTTTAAAAACCCAGGTTCTTCCGATCATGAAATTGATCACTCCACCACACACCGTTCCTGTCACGCCAGCCCATACCACATCGGCATGGAAGAACTGGACAAGCATAATAGTAATCAGATAATCGATCAGGGAAGCAATCAGGGAAGCTACATTAGCCTTCAGAAACACTTTCATATCAGACCGGACAATTTGCCGTCCGCCAGGTAAATCACCACCTGGAGAACGATGAATGCGTAAATTCCTGCCAGCACATCGTCACCCATTACGCCCCATCCACCTGGTAGATCTTCAGCTTTTCTGATGCCTAATGGCTTAAGTATATCAAAAAAGCGAAATAACACAAATCCTATCAACGCGTATATCAACTCTACGGGCGCCCATGCCAGCGTGATCATCATTCCAGCCACCTCATCTATCACAACTTTACTGCTGTCATGCCCCCACACACTCTCCACATTATTTGAACTCCATACACCTAAGAACAGTATGGCCAATGCCAAAACGATCGACCATACTGTCGTAGTGTTACCGGCAACCAACAGCCAAACCACACAATAAGCGGCGGCAGCTACGCTTCCGCCACCTTTTCCCATGTATCCTATGCCACAGGTGGCAATGGCTTTTGCCAGTTTGATCATAAAATTTCGTCAACCAGCTCCTGGTAATAATCCAGGCCCAGGTGTGTGATCAGATCTTCACCCATTAAGTGGCGAAGTGTATTCTGCATTTTGATCAGTTGTTTGAAAATATCATGCTCAGGGCGCAGGCCTTCTGCAGTTTGTGGTGATTTCAGGTAGAAAGACAACCACTCCTGGATACCAGACATGTCTGCACGTTTTGCCAGGTCGATGAACAGCGCCAGATCGAGTACGATCGGAGCAGCCAGGATAGAGTCACGGCAAAGGAAGTTCACCTTGATCTGCATCTGGTAGCCCATCCATCCGAAGATGTCGATATTATCCCAGCTCTCTTTGTTATCACCATGAGGAGGATAATAGTTGATACGTACTTTATGATAGATATCGCCATACAGCTCTGGGTTATCTTCTGGTTTGAAGATATCTTCCAGTACGCCGAGTTTCGAAACTTCTTTTGTTTTGAAGTTATCCGGATCATCAAGCACCAAACCGTCACGGTTACCAAGGATGTTGGTAGAGAACCATCCAGATACACCAAGCGCACGTGCGTACAGACCTGGGGCGAGGATCGTTTTCATTAAAGTCTGACCGGTTTTAAAGTCTTTACCGGCGATAGGTGTGTTGGTTTGTTTTGACAATTCAACCAGTGCAGGAATATCACAAGTAAGGTTAGGCGCACCATTTGCAAATGGCACTCCGAGTTTGATCGCTGCATAAGCATAGATCATGCTTGGAGAGATGTTGGGATCGTTATCTTTCAAACCTTGTTCGAATGCTTCGATCGAGTTGTGTACTTCAGATGCTTCGAAGAAGATCTCCGTAGATCCGCACCATACCATTACCACGCGATCCAGGTCATTGGCATCTTTGAAGTTCTCGATATCATCCATTACCTGTTTAGCCAGATCCATTTTGTTCGCACCTGTTTTGATATAAGTACCATCGAGGTTTTTTACAAATGTTCTGTCAAACACAGCCTTCATCGGCCGGATTGCTTCGAGTTCTTCCTTGATCTGGAACAGCATGTTTGCGTCAAGCACTTTCGCATGCATTGCTGCCTGATAAACGTTGTCTTCATAAAGATCCCAGCCACCGAAAACGATATCCTGCAGGTTTGCAAGAGGTACGAAGTCTTTGATAAGCGGGTTACGGTTTTCTGTTCTTTTTCCCAGGCGAATGTTGCCCATCTGGCTTACCGATCCGATCGGTTTTGCCAGACCTTTGTTGATAGCGATCACACCGGCCATAAACGTTGTGGCCACGGCGCCCATACCGGGGGTCAGAATCCCCAGTTTCCCTTCTGCTTTCCGTATTTGCTGACTCATGTTTGGTTGTGTTTTAATACAGTATGTAAAATGTTATATCCAATTGTTGTACTTGTACCAGGCCATTGTTTCGTGCACACCCTGCTCCAGATCATAAGCAGGGCAGAAGCCCAGTTCCTTTTTCGCTTTATCAATGTTTACCTGCCAGTTGATCGCCGTCAGCTCATTCAGCTTCTCGCGGTTCAATGCCGGCACGGCATTGATAAACCGATATGTTTTCTCCAGTATAAAAGCCAGTCCCTTTACCATGCCATACGGCAAATGAACCCGGGTGGTTTTCTTCCTCAAAAATCTTTTTACCGTATCAGCAAGCTGATAGCGGCTGTAAGACCGTCCGTCGGAAACGTTGAACACCGTTCTTGATGCCGCAGTGTTGAATAATGCATTCACGCCGATCATCGCCAGATCCTTCACATATACAAAACTCAGCTGTTGAGCCTTTTTTCCTATATAGGGTTCCCAACCGCGTTTGATGCTGCGGAAGAGAATAAAAATATCTTTCTCTCTCGGTCCGTATACCGCTGTCGGCCGCAATACAACATACGGAACAGACAGGCTTGCCAGTTTCTCTTCTGCCAGCAATTTGCTTTTGCCGTATGCCGTTACCGGCCTTGGGTTCGTTGATTCTGTGATCGTTTCCGTAGTCTCCGTAAGTGGGCCGAGTGCTGCGAGGCTGCTGATAAAGACCATCTTCTTAAAGGAAGGCCCCAGTGTTTCAGCAGCTTTGGCGAGGTTATAGGTATAACCTGCGTTGATGGTGTTGTATTCTTCCTGCGAACCGGCTTTGGTCGTTCCGAGCGCGTGTATGATATAGTTCACGCCGGCTTTTTCCAGTTCCTGTTTTATGCTTGCTACATCAGAGAAGTCGGGATAACAGTATTGAATATTGTGCACCTGGAGATGGCGAACGTCACTGTTGCGGCGGACTGCTGCAACCACGTCGAGCCCCATTTCAAGCGCGGCTTCGATCAGGTGGAACCCAATAAAGCCACTGGCGCCGGTTATCAATACTTTTTCCTTCATATCGGTTTCTCGTAAATCCTGTACTTCTTATATGCCGTTCCGTTGATATCTTCTATGCCTTTCTTCATCATCTCATTATGTTCCAATATCCAGGAGGCTTCTGCTCCGCGCAGGCCTTTCTTCTTGGCGCTCGATATGATCCTTGCATAAAAGCAGGCTTCAATACCAAGCTTTCTATATCCGTCTATAACTCCCAGGGCTAAAACCCTTAAATTTTTTACTTTTTTTACACCAAACAGCAGTTTGAAAATGCCAAAAGGGAATAAACGGCCGCGTGGTATAGTACGCAATATCTCGTTGATGTCCGGAATCCCCAATGCGAAACCGACAAACACCCCATTATGTTCGGCGACTAAACAAAAATCCGGGTCGAGTATCATTTTCATGTCCTTTGCCAGGTACGCAAACTCGGCATCCGTGGCGGGCACGAAACCAAGATTCTTGTCCCAGGCAGAGTTATATACCTCTTTTACTTTCCGCGCCTCGTTCTTGAAATCCTTCATATTGATAGGCCGGATCGTAATGCCCTTTGTTTTCAGCCGTGTTTCCAATGCTGCCTGCAATCTCACCGTACGTTCATTCGCGGTGCTGGTTGGCAGGTCATAAGCCAGCAGGTCAACCTGCTTTTTCAGACCAGCGCCTTCGATCAGCTTGATGTAATACGGCTTGTTATAGGTCATCATCGCCACAGGCGGCTTATCAAAACCTTCTACCAAAAGCCCACAGGTATCATTGGTAGTAGGATTGGTCGGTCCTACGATCGTTTCAGCACCCTGTTTTTTCAGCCAGGCAGCTGCTGCTTCAAACAGTTTATTGGCCACTTCCTGGTCATCGACGGAATCAAAAAAACCAAAGAAGCCATCATTCGCCTTATTAAAGCTATTATGATTGTTATTGATTATAGCGGCAATGCGGCCAACCACCTGGTCATTTCGATACGCCAGGAAAGCCTGCAGTTTTGAATGTTCGTGAAAGGGATGTTTTCCCGGACTCAACAGATCACGCTGGGCAATGAACAGTTCAGGTACATAGTTGCTGTCGCCTTTATAAAGATCATGTTGAAAGTCAATAAATGTCTTTAACTGTTTGCCGGATTGAACCTCCACTATCCCGATCATAATTCCTGATTTTGAAGAGCCGTTTTTATATCCAGTTTGACAGCTGCTTTGTTCAGTTGTTCAACTGCAAAGTCTATCTGGCTGAATGTGTGCGTAGCCATCAGGGAGAATCGGATCAGTGAAGAATCCGAAGGAACTGCCGGGGATACCACAGGATTTACAAAGATGCCTTCTTCCTGCAGCATGCGTGTAAGCAGGAATGTTTTATGGTTATCTCTAATATAAACCGGAATGATCGGGCTTTCGGTGATACCGGTATAGAAGCCGCAATCTTTCAGTAACTGAAGAGCATAGTTGGTGTTTGCCCAGAGGTTGTCGATACGTTCTGGTTCCTGCTGGATCAGATCCAGGGCGGCGATCACGCTGGCTGCTGAAGCCGGTGTCATACTTGCGCTGAATATCAAAGAGCGTGCTTTGTGCTTCAGGTAATCGATCACATCTGCATTACCCGCGATAAAGCCACCAAGGGAAGCGAGTGATTTGCTGAAGGTTCCCATGATCAGATCCACATCCTGTGTAAGTCCGAAATGGGAGGCCGTACCTGCACCTTTATCACCGATCACGCCGAGGCTGTGAGCGTCATCCACCATGATGTTGGCACCGTATTTATTGGCGAGCTGAACGATCTCAGGCAGCTTAACGATATCACCTTCCATACTGAAGATGCCATCCACCGCGATCAGCTTCATGGAATCAGCCGGCAGGGGAGCAAGCTTTGCTTCCAGGTCGGCCATATTATTATGTGCGTACTTGATCACTTTTGAAAATGAAAGACGGCAACCATCAATAATGGAAGCGTGATCATATTCATCGATGATCAGGTAGTCGTGTCTACCGGTAAAACTTGAAAGAGCACCCAGGTTAGCCTGGAAGCCGGTGCTGAACAAAACAGCTGCTTCTTTGCCTGTATAGGCAGCCAGCTTCTGTTCCAGCTCGATATGGATATCCAATGTTCCGTTCAAAAACCTGGAACCGGCACAGCCGCTACCATATCTGTCCGCAGCCAACTTACCCGCTTCAACGATCTTGGGGTGATTGGTCAGGCCCAGATAAGAGTTAGAGCCAAACATCAATACTTTCCGTCCGTCGAGCATCACCTCTGTATCCTGTCCCGACTCTATCACGCGGAAATAAGGGTAAACTCCTGCCTGCCTGATTTTCTCTGCATCCTGAAATGATGCGACCTTTTGCTGTAGTTTTTTATGCATTTTTTTCCAAGTATTCCATTGCAGTTAATTGCAAGGACCCCTATGCGCGTGAAATTACGCAAAGTTGAACATTGTTCGCGGTCCTGCCTATGTCTAAAACGCGTTTTGTTATGTCTAATTGCCTCTTTAACAGGCTTGTCCTTTATCGTCTGCCTCCCAATTTAAAAAGTTTTCCTGTAACCTGTGGGAGTAATTCCGGCATGGTTCTTAAAAAACTTGCTGAAAAAGAACTGATCACTGAAAAACAGCTGCTCAGCCACCTGTGCCACAGACAAAGATAAATCGCTTAACAATACCTTGGCTTCCACCATAACCAGTTCATCTATAAACTCTCCCGCGGTTTTTCCCGATAATTCCTTCACCGTTTGGGAAAGGTATTTCGGGGTCACGTAAAGAAGGTCGGCATAAAACTGCAGGCCCCGCTGCTTGCCGGCATGTTCAGGCAGCAGTTTTAGAAAACGCTTCATCAATTCTTCCTTACGGGTTAGCCTGACTGTTTCATCCGCATGGGATTTCCGGTAAAGCGAAGCCAGTTCGAACATGAAAGCCAGAAAATGATGTTTGACCACTTCTTCCTGGTAGTCTCCACCAATCGCACCACCCACATTATTCTTTCGTTGCAGCAGGCTTAGCAACTCTGTCAATTCATCCGCTTCCTGCTGGTTCATTCGCATGAACGGACTTCCACTCGCCGCGAAAAAGTCAAACGCCCCGTAATATTTTTTACTGATCCCTGCCTGTATCAGAAAATCCGGTGTGAACATCACACCAGTAAGACAACAGCCGTCCCCCGCATCGATAAATTGACGCACAGTACTTGGCCCCACCACCAGCACGTCATTTTTCTGAAGGTAGTAGTCAGTAAGATTAAGCTTGATGTGAAGGGAAGAATCCGTAACGATAATAATGAAAAACGCATCCACCCTGAATGGATAATCGATGTGGTGCCCACCATGCTCTTTCTTCTTTGGCGTCTTGGAGAAAACATGAAGCCCGCTATGCTGCGGAACTTGTCCTGTCATCTCCAAAAGATCACCAAGCTTCAAGTGCTTTATAATGGTATTACTCACTTCAGGCATTGGACGGTGGTTGGTTATAGTTTAAATCAGAGTTAATTCACTAATCTCGTTAGGTCAATGGCACTGTACAACAATCATATTCCATGGAATGTTCAACTCAGGCGTTGCATTCCCATCAAATAAATTGACCAGCATTAATTGGTGTCTTCTCCTGGATCAGCAATTCATATGCACGGTTAGCGTAGTAACAATCCCATAAAACTATCATTCTCACAGATCATCGGGATTATAAATTTCATACAAAGATAACAGCCTTTCTAATATGGCTGTCTAATCCTCACCGTAATCTACCCCGCAAAATCGGCATTTAACCGCATTTTGTTGAATATTTACGGGATAATATGCCCATTTTCCCCTACATATAGAAACAAAAAATTATTCATGTTAGGGACAATATTTTTAATCTTTTATTATCCCCACTTGTGAATAACTCCAAATTATCAACCGCGATCCTGATTCTTTATATTTGCCCACTTACAGTAACGCTAAGTAGGCAACGCGAATTCCGCGAATCAGGCTCTGATAAAAGAAAGACAACTAAATAGATAGAAACCCCTAGAATAATTTTGGATGATTACCTATTGTCCCGTCAATTCTTCGCAGGGCTTGGAATTTATAAAGTAATTATTTGACTAATCCGTTGCTGAAATAGTGCTCAACTGTAAGACCTTAATTCGCGGAATCCGCGTAAAACAAATTAGTGTATATGGCAAAGGACAGCAATCTTTTTGATTATACGGAAGACAGTATCAAGAGCCTCGACTGGAAAGAGCATATCCGTCTCCGCCCGGGGATGTATATCGGTAAGCTCGGCGATGGATCTGCTCCGGATGACGGTATTTATGTACTCGTAAAGGAAGTTTTGGATAACTGTATCGATGAGTATACAATGGGTCATGGAAAGACCGTGGAAATCACTATCGAAGGCAAACAGGTCACCATCCGCGATTATGGCCGTGGTATCCCGTTGGGAAAAGTAGTGGATGTAGTAAGCAAGATCAATACCGGTGCGAAATATGACAGTAAAGCTTTCCAGAAATCGGTTGGTCTCAACGGCGTGGGTACAAAAGCGGTGAACGCGCTGAGTAACTATTTCAAAGTAACGGCGGTCCGGGAAGGAAAGGAGAAGACAGCGGAATTTGAAAGAGGTGAACTGACGAAAGAACACAAGGAAGCAAAGACCAGTGAACAGAATGGTACCATGGTGTCGTTCATTCCTGACGATACCGTATTCCGCAATTTCAAATTTCATTACGAATACCTGGAAAGCCAGATCTGGAACTATTGCTTCCTGAATGCCGGACTGAAGATCATCTTCAACGGGAAAACATTTGTCAGTAAAAATGGCCTGCTCGACCTTTTGCAACGCAAGACCAATGAAGACGAGATCCGTTACCCGATCGTTCACCTGAAAGGTGATGATATCGAAGTAGCGATCACACACAATAACGACTACGGTGAAGACATCTATAGCTTCGTAAACGGCCAGCATACAACACAGGGTGGTACGCACCAGCAGGCTTTCCGTGAAGCATATGTAAAAACCATCCGCGAATTCTTTAAGAAAGATTATGATGCATCGGATATCCGTACTGGTATCGTTGCGGCTGTGTCTGTTCGCGTGGTTGAACCCGTATTCGAATCACAGACAAAAACAAAACTGGGTTCGCTGAACGTTGATATCAACGGGCCTACGATGAAACAGTTTGTGAATGATTTCTTCGCCAAAGAGCTTGACAATTTCCTTCATAAAAACAGCGCCATTGCTGATGCATTAAAGAAAAGAATTGAGCAGAGCGAGCGCGAGCGTAAAGAAATGGCCGGTATTAAAAAACTGGCGAACGAACGTGCGAAGAAAGCAAACCTCCATAATAAAAAATTGCGCGATTGCCGTGTTCACTTCAACGATGAACCACCGGCCAAAAGCAAGGAAGATTATATCGCACGTCAGCAGGAAACGACCATCTTTATTACGGAAGGGGATAGTGCCAGCGGATCGATCACCAAATCCCGTAACGTGGACACACAGGCTGTATTCAGCTTGCGTGGTAAACCGCTGAACTGTTTTGGCCTGACCAAAAAAGTGGTATACGAGAACGAAGAGTTCAATCTCCTGCAACACGCGCTGAATATCGAAGAAGGAATGGAAGGTCTGCGCTTTAACAATATCGTGATCGCTACCGATGCCGACGTGGATGGTATGCACATCCGTTTGCTGCTGATGACGTTCTTCCTCCAGTTCTTCCCCGACCTGGTAAAACATGAAAAGGTGTATGTGCTGGAAACACCTTTATTCCGTGTAAGAAACAAACAGGAAACGATCTATTGTTACGACGAATCAGAAAAACAGGCCGCTATCAAGAAACTTGGCGGCAAGCCTGAGATCACACGATTCAAAGGTCTGGGAGAGATCAGCCCCGACGAATTTGCCCGCTTTATCGGTGCCGACATGCGCAAACAACTAATGCGCCTCGAACAGGGCGATCATATCCAGGCGCTGCTTGAATATTACATGGGCAAGAATACGATGGACAGGCAGGAGTTCATCATCAACAACCTGAAAGTGGAACTCGATAAAGCTGAGGAAGCTGCCGCTTAAGTAAAAAGTAAAAATTCAAAAGTAAAAAAATCAGTTCTCCGATAAGGGAAGGTATTACAAGCTCACAGACTCATTTTTTTTACTTTTTACTTTTGAATTTTTACTTCACAGCAATTAACAATACTAAACGACTTTACAATGATACATGTAGTTTTTAACGGAGTGGAAGTGGAGCTCATGAAGAAAGTAATGGAGCAGGATGAAACACTTACTGGTGATGTAGAAATAATCCGTGATGATTTTGCTGTTGGACCGCTTGCTGATCTGGATACAGAAGAAGGATGGAACGCACGTCTTGAATGGTGGAAAACGCTTGCACAAGGTTCACCATATGCCGATGATCTTGTTGGCAGTTTTGACGACCGCAAAACAGTTGAAAAACTGAAAGAAAAGCTGACTGAAAATCCAACAGAAGAGATCTGGATCTGGATGGGACAAAATCAGCATGACGTTACAGGCTATTACTGGCTCATGCCACAGCTTCGTGAGTTCCAGGGAAGAGTGATGGTGTTGTATATGAACAACCTTCCTTTTATCAATGAAAAAGGACAGATTTTCTATCCGTCATGGCTCAGCGAAATTCAACCAAAAGAATTCTCGAAAGCAAAAAAACTGGCAAGACCGATTACGCTCAGTGAATTTGAAGTTGATCCTGACGAATGGAAAAAACTGGTAGAAGAAAATGCCGTGGTGAGAATGCTCGAAGGCGGGAAAAAGATCGCCGGAAAAGGTGATGATTTTTATGATCAGGAGATCCTGAAAAACCTTACCGGTGAATGGCAGAAAGCCAGCCGTGTATTGACCAATACGCTGAACCGTATGAAGATCAAAACCGGTGACATCTTTCTGATGTGGCGTATCCGCAACCTGATCACCGACGGAAAGATCGAAGTGACCGGAGACACAACAAAGACATGGAAAGACTTTGATATCAAGCTGGCAGGCACTGCAAAAACTGAAACCGCTGCCACAGAATCAGCAACTGTTTAAAATGAATATCAAAGCCATTCACCATATCGCCTTACTGACCGATGATTATGAGAAAAGCAAAGCTTTTTATACAGAGTTGCTGGGCTTTACCGTGATCAGTGAAGTTTACAGGGAAGAAAGAAAATCATACAAATTGGATCTGGCCATCAACGGGCTTTATCAAATTGAGTTATTCTCTTTTCCGGAGTTCAGAGAACGTGCATCATTTCCGGAAGCAAAAGGGCTAAGGCACCTTGCTTTTTTAGTAGATGATGTTGCGGCATCTGCAGCTGAGTTAAAAGCAAAAGGAGTGGAAGTACAGGACGTGCGCGTTGATGAATGGACAGGTAAAAAATTTGTGTTCTTTTATGATCCCAATGGACAACCGTTAGAATTATACGAACAATAAGGCTTACCGCCTTACCGGTAAAAAGAAAAACCGGTAAAACGGTAAGACGGTAAGGAGTCGTTTTTGGCAGTAATTTCTGGCTTATTAAAACAGTAAACAGTTGAACAACTTTAAAAACACGATAAGGCTTGAAGAATTGGCTGTAATGGCTTTATGCTTTTATGGCTTGTACTTCCTCCACGCACAATGGTGGTTTTACCTGTTGCTGGTTTTAGGCCCGGATATCAGTATGCTTGGCTATCTCGCAGGTAACAAAGCTGGCGCATTTGCGTACAATCTCTTTCATCATAAGGCGGTTGGCGTATTGGTACTGATAGGAGGGATCTCATTCAGCATACATTATCTCGTATTAACGGGTATTGTGCTGCTGGGTCATTCAAGCATGGATCGCTTTTTTGGTTACGGTCTGAAATCAACTGAAGGCTTCAAGTATACACATTTAGGAATAATAGGAAAACAACAACAATAAGATGAGTGCAGCTAAGAATAAATTATCGGATGTACAAAACAATGACAGTGGTTTGCACGGCCAGTATAAAACCTGGTTCCTGGATTATGCCTCTTATGTAATTCTGGAACGTGCCGTCCCTTCTGTTGAAGATGGTTTAAAACCCGTACAACGCCGCATCCTTCATGCCATGAAAGAAATGGATGACGGACGTTTCAATAAAGTCGCCAATATCATCGGGCAGGCGATGCAGTATCACCCGCATGGTGACGCTTCTATCGGCGATGCATTGGTGAACATGGGGCAGAAAGACCTGCTTATCGAAACACAGGGTAACTGGGGTGATGTACGCACCGGTATGGATGCGGCTGCACCTCGTTATATCGAAGCACGACTCAGCAAATTTGCGCTTGAAGTGGCCTTCAACGCAAAAACAACCGAATGGCAGGTGAGCTATGATGGCCGTAAGAATGAGCCGGTGACATTGCCAATGAAATTTCCGTTGGTACTGGCCCAGGGTGCTGATGGTATCGCGGTTGGTTTGTCTACCAAGATCCTTCCGCATAACTTTTGCGAACTCATCGACGCTTCCATCAAATACCTGCGCGGCAGAAAGTTTGAATTGTATCCCGACTTCCAGACAGGTGGTATGGCCGATGTTGCTGAATACAACCAGGGCAAAAGAGGTGGTAAAGTAAAAGTAAGAGCGCATATCGAAGAAGTAGATAAGAAAACACTTGCTATCAAAAGTGTGCCTTATGGCGTTACAACAACGCAACTGATCGACTCTATCGTAAAAGCCAATGATCAGGGTAAGATCAAGATCAAAAAAGTGACCGACTTTACCGGTGCAGATATCGACATACACGTTGACCTCGCCGCAGGCATGTCAACCGATATCACCATCGACGCATTATATAAGTTCACCGACTGCGAAATCTCCATTTCACCGAACACTTGCGTGATCGTGAGTATGAAACCGCAGTTCCTCGGTGTACATGATCTGCTGAAACTGTCTACCGACAGAACAAAGGACCTGCTTGAGCTCGAACTCAAGATCAAGCTGGGTGAGTTACAGGAGAAATGGCATTATACCTCTCTCGAAAAGATCTTCTTTGAAGAAAAGATCTATAAAGAGCTCGAAAAGAAACACGATACCTGGGATAAGGTAATTGATGCAATTGATAAAGCATTTGTTCCGTTCAAGAAACAATTGAAACGTGAGATCACCAGGGAAGATATCCTGAAGCTGACAGAAAAACCTGTCCGTCGCATCTATCGCCTTGATATCGATGAACTGAATGCGCAGATCAAAGGTCTTGAAGCCGATATCAAACAGGTAAAATATGATCTTGCTAATCTGGTTGATTTCGCCGTTGCATATTACGAGAACCTGTTGAAGAAATACGGTAAAGGCCGCGAAAGAAAAACGGAGATCAAACAGTTTGAAGTGATCGAAGCAAAACACGTTGCGATCGCCAATACCAAACTGTATGTGAACAGGGAAGAAGGCTTTATCGGTACAGGATTGAAAAAAGATGAGTATGTCTTCGACTGTTCAGATCTTGATGATATTATCGCTTTCACTAAACGTGGTTTGATGAAAGTGATCAAAGTGTCGGATAAGACTTTTATCGGAAAAGACATTATCCACGTAGCCGTGTTCCAAAAGAATGATGAACGTACTACGTACAACATGATCTATGCTGACGGCAAAGGCGGCATGAGCTATGCAAAACGTTTCCATGTAACAGGTATTACACGTGATAAGGAATATGACCTTACCCGTGGAGATGATAAGAGCAAGGTTCATTATTTCAGTGTGAACCCGAATGGTGAAGCGGAAGTAGTGAAGATCACGTTAACACCTGGAAGCAGTGCGAGAAACAAGGAACTTGATTTCTATTTCGAAGAACTGGAGATCAAAAACCGCAGCAGCATGGGCAACCAGGTAACAAAATACCCGATCAAATCCGTTAAGTTCAAAGAAGCCGGACGCGCAACACTCAGCGGTAAAAAGCTCTCATTTGATGACAAGTTTGGACGTTTGAATACAGATGGCAAAGGCGTGTTACTTGGAACTTTTGAGCCGGATGATCGCATTCTCGTTATTTATAAAGATGGTTATTACGAGATCGCGGATCAGGAAATGACACAGAAATTCGATCCGGAAAATGTATTGCAGATCGAGAAATTTAACCCTGAAAAGGTCATCACGGCTGTCTATCTTGACAAGAAAAACCTTCAGTTCAACGTAAAACGTTTTAAAATTGAAACGACTACGTTAAAGAACAAATTCATGTTCATCAAAGAAGGGGATGGCAATTATCTTGAAGCCGTTTCAACCGATGCAGAACCGGTGTTATCTGTTCAAACCGGCAGGGGAGAGCAGATCAGAAAAGCGAAGTTCAAGATCACAAAAGTGACGGAAGTAGCCGGCTGGAAAACGGTTGGCACGAAATTGATCGACTTCAGTAAGAGCGTGCAGATGGAATGGATTAAAACAAAAGCGGACAACGCCAATCAGAATCAGACTGAATTATTCTAATGACAGATCATTGGGAAATATATGACGTGTACAAAGCCCTGTTTGCGCTGGCAGCAGGGATTGTACTCGGCATGGAGCGTGAGTTGAAAGACAAAGCGGCTGGTCTCAAAACCATCACGGTGATCTGTCTGGGCTCTGCACTCTTTGCCGTGATCTCCCAAAAAGTTGGCGGAGCCGATGGAGAAACGACCCGTATCGCGTCCTATATCGTAAGTGGTGTTGGTTTTCTTGGTGCGGGCGTGATCTTCAAAGACCAGGTAAGCGTATCAGGATTAACAACCGCAGGCATTATCTGGCTTGCGGCGGCCGTGGGCACAGCCATTGGTTTTGGAGAATTCTTTCTTGCACTGACGTTTATGGGAGCTTCACTGTTGATCGTTTATGCAAGCCCGGTGATCAACCGCGTGTTCAAATCAAAAAAGCAGACGAGAACATTGATTTTTATGCTGAATAGGGAAGACGTCCATTTAAAAGAAGAGATCATCACAAGCATTGTGAAATATGGCATTCCTGTAGAGGAAAGGAAACTCGAATCAAAAGAAGGTAAGCTGATCGTAACGGTGGAAGCGGTGGTGAGAGTGCGGAAGATCAAGTGGCTGCAAGAGTTCCTGGTGGGCAATCCTTCGATTATTTCATTTAGTATATAATCGGTTTGCGTAGGTTCCCGCAGATTGCGCAGATTTAAAACGCAGATACGCAGATACTTCCTGATAACAGGACTTCATCTGCGTATCTGCGTTTTAAATCTGCGCAATCTGCGGGAACCTACGCCGGACTAATTCAGGGTTTCTTCTTCCGTTTTATCCTGATCATCGCATTCTTCTCCAGGTTACTCGACAACCGGATCTCATACGTTTTATCTCCGGCAGTTACGATCATCAACGCGGTATTCGGCGGTATCGATCCAAGATTATCCGCAAACATCGCCAGTTCATTTACTTCTTTTGTTGAATCCAGTACGATATCGAAATGGATCGACTTCGTGCTCAGTCTCTGCGAAAACGCCAGCAATTGCTGGTTAAAGAATACAGAGATCGAGTCGCCATCGATTTCTCCGTTATCATAGAAGTCAACTTTGATAGAATCAGATTGCACTTCGATCTCCGAAGCCAGTATCGTTTCTCTTTTCTTAAAGTCACTCTCTACCACATAATTCACGACTTTACGTTGTATGATCTTTACAGCAGCTACAGTGTCTGCCGCGGTAGGCGTCCAGACCTGGTAGGTTTCTTTATATTCCCGGATAGCCTTCAATACAGAATCCTTCACGCTTGCATCTGTGTTGAGGGAAAGATTGAAATTGATATCGAGACAGGTGTATTTGTTCTCCGGCAATCCGGTGAATGCACCGACAAGATTTGACCCGGCTTTGGCTGCGCGTAACGTAGCCCGCAGGTTCATGTCGCAATCAATTTCCATTTTTGCATTCGAACCGAAATAAGTAACAGGAATGTTATACAGATTCAGTTCCCGGGTAGTAGGGTTATAGTTTCCTTTTACCTGCACGCTCCGGAAAGTGTTTTTGAAATAGTAATTCAAAACGCCTTTCACATAATTATTTTCCGGTTGAAGGATCATTTCTACAAGGTAGTTGCTGGCAACGGCTGTTTTGACGTTACCGTAGCCGTACCAGTATCCGAATACGCTTTGACTGTAACCCTGGACCGTAAAAAAAATAGCGGCAATGAGAAGGATCTTTTTCATGCTGAGCGTTTAAAGGGGAGAAGGGATAAAGTACTTATTTAAGATACCGCTTCATTTCGCGTTCCACATCTTTTTGCTTAATGGTTTCGCGTTTATCATGCAGTTTCTTTCCTTTTGCAAGACCTATTTCTATTTTCACCATATTCTTATCATTAAAGAAAAGGCGCAATGGAACAATAGTGTATCCTTTTTCCTTGAGTTTGGTTTCGATCTTTTTGATCTCTTTTTTCTGCAATAAAAGTTTGCGATCACGAAGCGGGTCGTGGTTATTCAGGTTGCCATGGGAATACTCTGCGATGTGCAGGGATTTCAGCCAGATCTCTCCCTGATGGATCAGGCAATAACTGTCATTAAAACTCACTTTCCCCCCTCTGATCGATTTCACCTCCGTTCCCAGCAATACCATGCCAGCTTCATATTTTACGTCTATGAAGTATTCATGATACGCCGATCTGTTTCTCATCTCCGCCATCTGTACATTTATCCGTTTTGCAACCTCTTAAGAATTAAAAATTAACCCCGCCTAACAGAAGAAAACTCTTGCCTCCGTTAAGCGGGGTAATTTTTACTTTTTAATTTTTAATTCTTAGTTTTTACAGTCGCTTATTAATTTCTAAACAAACTGATCACTTTCGCCAGCCTGTCCTTTAATTCTGTTCTTGGTACGATAAAATCAAGAAATCCATGTTCCAGCAAAAATTCGCTTCGCTGAAAGCCTTCCGGCAGGTCTTTCTTGATGGTTTCTTTAATAACCCGTGGACCGGCAAATCCGATCAGTGCGCCCGGTTCTGCAATATTCAGATCACCCAGCATACCGAAGGATGCAGAAATACCGCCAAACGTCGGATCCGTCAGCAGCGAAATATAGGGCAGGCCTGCATCGCTCAGCTGAGAGAGCTTACCGCTTGTTTTCGCCAGCTGCATCAGCGAAAAGGCACTTTCCATCATCCGCGCACCACCACTCTTGCTGATCACCATATACGGCATCTTATTCGCGATACAATGATCCACTGCTCTTGAAAATTTTTCACCCATCACGCTTCCCAGTGAACCACCGATAAATTCAAAATCCATACACGCGATCACCATATCCTGCCCGCCAACTTTTCCTACTGCCACACGCATGGAATCTTTCAGATCCGATTTGCTCCAGATCTCATCCAAACGCTTTTTATACGGCTTCAGATCCGTAAACCCTAAATAGTCTTTTGAACGGATGTTTTCAAACAGCTCGGTAAACTCCGCATTGTCAAACAGGATATCATAGTACTCACTGCTGTTTATCCTGTGATGATACCTGCACTTCGGGCAAACAAATAAATGTTCACGCAGTTCAGATACCGTGCAGATATAGTTACAATCCGGACATTTGGTCCATAATCCTTCCGGAGTCTCCTTTTTCTCTGAAGTTTTTGTATTGATCCCTTTTTTAATCCGTTTGAACCAGCTGGACTTTGTCTCTTCCGTTTTTCCCTCTTCACCAGCCAGGTTCGCATCGAAATCTTCGAATTCCTTAGCCATAACCGTGGTTTGTTAGGGTACAAATATAGGAAGTTTGTCGTATCGTTGTCCGTTGTCGGTTGACCGTTGTCCGGACGACAAATTTCAGCCAGTCGTCCAGGAAATAGACAATGCCTTCCTTTTTGGGGAAGGCATTGTCTATAAAAATTCTTCGAACAATTCCGGTCAACGGTCAACGGACAACGGTGAACGATTCTTAGAACGCTTTCTTCCCATCACCAACCGCCGCACCTTTTCCAGCCAGCTCGATCATTGCAGACAATTCCTGCACCAGCTTGTCGTCGCTGCCGTCAAAGCCAACGGCTTTGAAACGGATATTGCCGTCTTTGTCGATCACGAATTTGGTTGGGATACCGTCAACTTTGAATTGTTCAACCACTTTGCTGTCGTTGTCCATCAAAACGTCGAAGCTGTAGTTGTTTTTTACGATAAAGTCTTTTGCATTTTTTTCTTTTTCGTCAACCTGCTCCCAGGTATCAACGAATACGAATTTTACGTTGGGATTGTCTTTATAGGTATCCTGTGCTTTTTGCATGCCAGGGAAAGAGGCTTTGCAGGGGCCGCACCAGGTGGCCCAGAAATCAACTACTACCACTTTTCCTTTCAGCTCAGCGATGTCGATCTTCTTACCGTCGAGGTTCATCAATGCGAAAGCAGGTGCTTTTTCATTGATCATTGACTCTTTTAAATGAGCCAGCATTTTGAGGTTGCTTTCTTCTTTCAGCGCGTTGATGTACTGATCAAATCCGTCTTTTGATTTCTTTTCTTTTACATAGGCCCGCTCAAGGATCTCGGTAATGCCTGATGTTGACTTGCCGTCTTTCATGAACTGCTCCAGTTCTTTCTTATACGTTTTAACAGGCAGTACTTTTTCTGCGAGCAGGGCATACGTTCCGTTGTTATCTGCACTCTTTCCTTCATTGATAAGGATCGCTGATTCTTTTGCATAAGGAAGACCTTTTTTGTACTTGCCGCGCTTATAGAGCACCATCGCATAGGTATCAGCGTACATTCCATAAGTTGCTTTACGCCCGTTTTCCCATTGTTTTTGTGTTTGACTGGCAGGCTTGGGTTTGGTTGGCGATTTCCACTGCTGTTGTGTATACGCAGTAGCGAAGGCAGCCATTTTCTCAGCAAGTTCAAGATCACCTCCGGACTCCTGGATATTCCATGCAGCACTATTGTAAAAAGAAGCCAGCAGTGCAGAATCTGTTACGGGGTTAACATCAATGGCTTTTTTCAAACCAGCCCAGTCTTTTGCTGCGATATAGCTGTTAAGCGCAGTCAAACGGAAATTACCAAGGCTGTTACGATAATCTTTCCACGCAGAATCCGTTTCAACTTTGTTGGTGATCTCTGCCAGCAAAGCTTCCTTTTTTGAAGGATCTTTTTCGCTGTAGAATTTATTTACCTGCTCCAGGATCGTCCATCTTCCATTGGGAAATTTCTCTTTTTTCAATGTAGTGATCAGCTTTTGTTGCTGAGGAAGCTTAGCTGCGAGGTAAATATTCTCGAGATAAGAGTAATCACTTTCTTCTTGCAAACCTGTTTTCAGAATGCCCTCAATCTCCTTCTGCGTGGCAGCAGCGCCCGCAACTGCATTTTCCGCAGTTACCATGCGGAGATAGCTTGCATAGTTCGTCTTTTTGCTTTCAGGATATAATTCAAATTCTTTTTCATAAGCCTTGATTGCCTCAGCATTGTCTTTTTCTCCTCCAGCCTGTGTTATATAATATTGGTGGTAGAACGATTTCTGAACGTAGGCTGCACGCTTGATCTTTTCTTCATTATTCAGCAAAAAGTACGCATATCCTTTATTGAAATTATTGTCGAACTTCTTATCAACGAAGAAAGAAAAATACAGGAAGCTTCCGGCTGTATCTGTTTGCACGGTTCCTTTCAATTTGCCATAACTTCTGGTAAGTTTTATGTCGTAGGCCTTTGTGCCTTTTTCACCCATCTGGTAGGCAATAGCCTCCGGAATTGCTGTATTACCTGCAAGGTCACCAGCAGGTTCGTATGTGATCGTAATAAGATCACCAGCTTTGGGTTTTTCAGGACTGATCGTAAAATTGTTTTGTGCAAACAGCTCAACGCTGACTCCACAAAACAGGAGGAGCAGAAAGTTTTGATACTTCATGGTTGAATTTTGAGAGGTTAAAAACAATTTGCCACTGATCTCAGGTTATCCGATACAGCTTACGCCAGTTGGATTAAACTGAGAGCAATGGCAAACAATACTTAAATCGGCGTCTCCCGAAGATATGTTTTAGTTCTTTAAAGTCTTCTCAAAAAGTTTAAAAATCCTTTTATATTCGTCGGTCCAACTGCTTGGCTCCACAAAACCGTGGTCTTCCATCGGGTACGAAGCCAGTTCCCAGTTATCCTTCCCAAGTTCGATCAGGCGTTGAGACAGTTTTACCGCATCCTGGTAGTGCACGTTCACATCAACCATACCGTGGCAGATCAGGAGGTTTCCTTTCAGTCCATCAGCGAAATAGAAAGGGGAGCTTTTCTTATAAGCGATACTGTCGTTGAACGGTTCATTCAGGATATTCGCAGTGTACCCGTGATTGTAGTTTGCCCAATCCGTAACCGGTCTTAATGCTGCGCCGGATTTGAATACATTTGGTTCAGTGAAAAGCGCCATCAGTGAAATAAAGCCCCCATAAGAACCGCCATACAGACCAACATTGCTTGCATTTACACCGAAGTTCTTTACCAGATACTGCACTGCGTCCACATGATCGGTCAGATCTTTTCCACCCATATGACGATAGATCCCGGTTCTCCAATCACGGCCATAACCCGCACTGCCACGGTAATCAATATCCATTACATAATAGCCATTATCCACCAGCATGTTATTGAACATGTATTCGCGGAAATAACTGCTCCACCATTTGTGTGCATTCTGCAGGTAACCGGCTCCGTGTACAAAGAGTACAGCCGGTTTGGACGGCGCGGGGTTAGCTGGCTTATATAAACGAGCATACACCGTAGCACCATCCCGTGCAGTGAAACTGATCACTTCAGGTTCACGCCAGTTATAGCTTTTGAACTCTGCGCTCTGTGCCTTATCCGTGATCTGCTCCATTTTCGCTCCTGGCTTATTTTCCTGGAGATACAGTTCCCATGGTTTATTCGAATAAGAATACAGAATGGCAAAATATTTTTCGTCGGGAGAAAGAGTCACCTGATTGGATCCGGTCATTGTCGTCAGTTTCTCCTTTTTACCGTTGGCGATAGTAAGGCGATACAAATGCTGCTCACCCGGATGCACTTCATTTGTGCTCAGATAAAAAACCTTTTTGTCTTTTGAAAGCCTTGCCTGCTGCACTTCATATTTTCCTTCAGTAAGCGCTTTCTTTTCACCTGTTGCTGCATTGAATGTATAAAGGTGCGAATAGCCTGTAGCTTCCGACTGAAAGTAGAATGTTTGGTCATCGATCCAGCCGGTGCCGCCAAAACCAATACCAGGGCCCGCGATCCATGCTTCGTCACGCTGACGGTCCAGCAGGTTCAGTTTTCCTGATGCAGTATCCATCAGCATCAACCAGCGGTCTTTATTGTCTTCTGAACGGATGTCCAGCACAGCGTATTTACCATTTGGCGACCAGAATGGTCCGCTGATGCTTGCCGCGCGTACTGCATTCTTTTTCTTTCTGTCTTCCAGTTGTTTTGGATAGTCTTTTACATAGTCAGGAAGATCTCTGATACCGGGAATGGAATCAGTCTTCACCGCCCATACTGTATCCTTTGTGCGATCATAGACATAGAACTCAGAACTGCTCATCGGGGCGCCAACTTTTGTACGCGCGGGAAGATCTGTGGTAAATCCTGTCTCGGTGACATAGCTTGGAACAATAGTCGATTTTGCATTGGTTGCAGCTTTGATCAGACGGTAAGTGATAAAACGTCCATCGGGGCTGATGTTCAAACCCTGCAAAGCTTTATCCCCAAGTGGGATGCTCTTCAGTTCTTTTGGTTTTGGAAGTGTTTTGGTATACGCTTCTCCTTTTTCTCTTTTCTCTTTACGGGAACGCAGTACTTCGAAATAACGGAGCTGATCATTTTTGAGCCAATCTTCCTGTAGGTTGGCATCCGCACGTGGTGTAGCGGGAGGTGCAGTGCTTGAGCCGGTAGGAGGGCCTCCTCTGCGTTGACCACCTGCACCCGCTCCGGCAACCGGAGCAGCTGGTGCTGACGGAGTTTCTCCTGCGCGGATATTGGTCAGTTGCATTGTTTCACCACCGGCAATATCCCATGCATACAGGTTCATGCTGCGTGTGTAAACGATCTTTGTATCGTTAAAGGAAAACTGGGCACCTGATTCGATTTCGGTTGTTTGCGTGATACGTTTTGTTTTACCGGTTTTCACATCCACAAAAAACACATCGCCTTCACGGCCGTAAACATAAGCCGTACGTGCCTGGTTGTAAATGAACGTACCGATGCTGCGGAGATCCTGGGTCTCCGTTACAGAAGCTTTTTTCGGCTTCTTATCCTTTAACGTGATATAATACGATGAATCCGCCAGGGCTCCGTCCGGATTCCAGCTGAAATAAAGATACTGGCCATCGCCCGTCCAGGACGGAGAGGAGGGGGAAGTACCCATCCATTTGGGATCGCGCATGATCTTATCCACCGTTAATGGTGAAAGAGAATTTTGTGAGAATGATTGAATGCAAATAAGCAGACAAACAGCTGTAAGCAGTTTTGGCATGATGAAAGATTTAAAAACTAAAAATACTCAGGTAAAAGGTCAAAATTTAAAAGTAAAAATTAAAAAGCCTGCTCGTTTGACGCCTTTTTTAATTTTTACTTTTGAATTTTGACCTGCTATTTAGTGAATAATATCGTTTATATTCTTGTGAATATTCTGCGCGATCTTATCCGTCGGCACATCATTGGCATCGCCGCCAAACGGATCTTCGATCTCTTCCGCGATCAGCTCAAGACTGGCTAGTACGTAAAAAATAAATGCAACGATCGGGATCACATAATAACCCAACTGGAACACAAAGCCAAATGGCAGCGTCATCACATAAACGAAAATGAACTTTTTAATAAACACGCTATAGGAGAACGGAATTGGCGTATTCTTGATCCTCTCACATGCCCCACAGATATCGGTGAATGATTGTAATTCTGTATTCAGATAGATCAGTTGCTCCCCTGAGATCACACCGCTTTTGTACAACTGCTGAATATGCTGATAGATCAGTGCTGCCAACTGATTGGGTACGTGCTTTTCACGGTCGATCTTTTCAAACACCTGTTTGTGATCTTCCTCTTCAAACAATTCAATTCGTGTATGCTCCTTATGCAGGTGATTGTGCAGCGCGTAAGCATAGGCTGGAATGATCTTCCGGAAAAATGAACGCTGCGCTTTTTCTTCCTGAGGCAGGATCGCGTTCAGTTTTAAAGCCAGATTGCGGCTGTTATTTACCAGACTCCCCCAAAGCTTGCGTCCTTCCCACCAACGGTCATATGCTGTATTGGTACGGAAAACCAGCAGCATGGAAATCGCAAAGCCAAGCAGGCTGTGCATTACCGGGATATGACTGACATAGCTTTTCTCGGAAAGCTTCCAGTAGCTGAGTTCAAGATAAGCGATCAAGCCTGAATAAACGCAGATGCCCAGGATCAGCGGGGCGAGCTTACGCACAGTATCAGCCTTATGGATCCGGAAGATAAAAGTGAACCAGTCCTTTGTGTTATAGGAGATCATGGCTGAAATTAAGTAAAAAGTAAAAATTCAAAAGTAAAAATTAAAAAACAGCTAATCTATAAGGGGAAATACCCGCAGTTTCTAAAAAAAATTACTTTTTACTTTTTACTTTTTACTTTTTACTTTTTACTTTTTACTTTTTACTT
>VFQP010001296.1_pt1 | contig 34487 bp, 29 predicted proteins | sample 3512351 | NCBI WGS metagenome assembly VFQP01 (sample SAMN10412372, study PRJNA504923) | tailings metagenome | isolation source: Relicate 1 Philex TSF1 revegetated site | place: Philippines: Tuba, Benguet | collected 2017-08-29
TGGTGGGGGACTGATAGGTCTTGGGCAGGGCGCGGCGCAGATCGGCAATCGTTTTGCCCTCGGCGCGATCGAGCATGTCGCAGACGGCGAGCGCCGCGACGATGCCGTCGTCATAACCGCGGCCTAGCGGCGGTTGGAAGAAGAAGTGTCCGCTCTTTTCGAAACCCGCGAGCGCCTTCTGTTCGAACGTGTAGCGCTTCATGTAGGAGTGACCGGTTTTCCAGTAGAGCGCCTTCGCGCCGAGTGACTGCAGCACGGGATCGGTCATAAAGAGGCCGGTGGATTTCACGTCGGCCACGAAGACCGCGTTCTTGTGGAGGGCTGCGATATCGCGGGCGAGCATGACACCCACGGTATCGGCGAAGATCTCGTGGCCTTCGTTATCGACGACGCCACAGCGGTCGCCGTCACCGTCGAAGCCGAAACCGACGTCCGCATTGTGCTTCACCACCGCCTCGGCGATGGCATGAAGCATCTTCATGTCCTCGGGGTTCGGATTGTAGCGCGGGAAGCTGTGATCGAGCGTCGCGTCGAGAGGGACGACCTCGCAGCCGAGGGCTTCGAGAATTTGCGGCGCGAACGCCCCCGCCGTGCCGTTGCCGCAGGCCGCCACGACCTTGAGGCGGCGCTTCAGCTTCGGGCGGTTCGTCATCGCCTTCGCGTAACGCTCCGCCAAGTCAGGCACGAATATGTACTTGCCGCCGCCTTGGGGTTCGAACGCGCCGGCGAGAACGATTTCCTTCAAGCGGCTCATCTCATCGGGGCCGAACGTAAGGGGGCGGGAGAGGCCCATCTTGATGCCGGTCCAGCCGTTATCGTTGTGAGACGCGGTGACCATGGCGACGCCTTCGACGTCGAGTTCGAATTGCGCGAAGTATGCCATCGGCGAGAGCGCGAGGCCGATGTCGTGCACTTCGAATCCGCCGGCCAGGAGGCCCGTCATCAGCGCCTGCTTCACGGAAGCGGAATACCAGCGGTAGTCGTGGCCGACGACGATGCGCTTCTTGACGCCGCGCTCGTCGAACAGGGCTGCCACGCCGAGCCCCACGGCGTTGAGGCCCATCAGGTTGATCTCTTGCGGGAACAGCCAGCGCGCGTCGTACTCGCGGAAGCCCGTAGGCTTCACGAGCGGGAAGCGTTCGAAATCGGCAGTATTGGGAACGAGATCGGCGCGCGGTTTCGGGAACATCGAGAGGCCTTTTCGGGATCGCCGTGTGGCGGGGGGCGGGAGCATGACGGGAGCCATGCCGGATTGCGTCATGCGTCCCGAATACGGCGAAAACCGGTCGGGTGCCAAGTCCACCTTCTGCAGCGTCGCTGGTGCACCACTCACCAGTTCTGACCGCGATCAGCGGCGCCTAGAAACGCTCTGCGCGCACAAAAGTTCAGGGTAGCAGAACCGGTGCGTCACTCCACCAGGATGAGGCGCCCCTGGCTGATGCCGACGCGTTCGAGGCGGGATAGAAAACTCATGCCGAGCAAGGTCTTCTCGAGCCGTCCGCGCTCGCAGACCGCAGCGCGGACATTGCGCACCGTGATGTGCCCGATGCTGATCCGGTCGAGCATGACGGGAGCTACCGCGGCCACGCCGTTGGCGGTGCTGACCTGGTTCGTGAAGTCGGAAGGCTTGAGGCGGAGGCCTGCGCGTTCGGCGTCTTCGTATGTCAATGCAACCATGGAGGCGCCGGTGTCGACCATGACATCGATGGGACGGCCGTTGATCTCGGCGCGGGCGTAGTAATGGCCGTCCGCGAACGCCTTCAGCTCTTCCGTGCCACTTTTGGCAGGGCCGGAAGCGTGTGCGGGTTCGTCTGCGGGGGCGGCCGCTTGGGGCGTGTCCGGAACGCCCATGACTTGGCTCAAGCCGCTGCGCAGGGTGTCGTAATGCATGACGCCCGCAACGAGGATGGCCGCGGCGGCTCCCCAGCTCGCCAACTCGCCGAGCAATGATCGCGTACCGGACGAAAGGGCCATGGGCGGACGCTCCGCAATGAGCGGCGATCGTCAGCCCCGGAGGGTCAGGAAATCGCCCGAAAACTCATAGGAGCGCAAACGCTTTAAGAAACTCATACCGAGAAGGTTCTCAGTCAAAGCACCGGGCTGGGCGACGAGCGCTTCCACATCGCGGACCTCGAGGGGGCCGACCGAAACCGATTTCAGCCGCACAGGAGCTGCGAACGCCGTCCCGTTCGCCGTGGAGACCGGCGTCGTATACGACAGTTCCTTGACGTTGATTCCAGCTCGCTCGGCGTCGGCCGGTTTCAAAACGACAGTCGAGGCACCTGTATCGACCAGAAGCGCCATGCTGACCCCGTTGGCGGCGCCGCGGGCAACGAAGTGGCCGTTGTCGTGGCGCCGCAAGCGTACGGCCTGTTCGCCCGACGGCGCGGTGTCGATCAGGAGCGAGTGACCGGGCGGTAGCACCTCTCCGGCCACGCGATAGAAGACGGATCTGAACTCCTCGCGATATGTGTAAAGGACGACCAGGGCGAGGCCGATCGCAGTCCACGTCGCGGCGTGGCGCACCGCATCGCGTTTGCGGCCTTGATAGTCGCCGCTCACGGTCGCGAGGTAGAGCGCCAGGAGCGCAAGGCCACCGATGATGTAAACGATGTTGTCGCCGGCCACGGCCGCGAGCTGGTCGGTGTCGCCGTTCAGGCTCCAGAAGAGCGCGACGAGGCCGGCGAGAATGGCAACGAGGATTGCGAGCATCTCTATCGTCTGGCGATGGGGGTGCGGAGCTTGAGCTCCTGCATGATCGCGCGGCGCTCGGCGTCGGTATAGGACGACCAGCGGGCAATCTCGTGGCGCGACCGCCGGCAGCCCTCGCAGAGGCCGTCCTGCGGGTCAATGACGCAGATTTTAATGCAAGGCGATTCCATCGGCGGCAATTTAAGCAGTCCGGCTCCCTGGCTCAATGGCACTTCGCCGCGGCAAACGCGCTACGGCGCTCTTACGCCACTCGGTGCGGGCGTGGGGTGGGTGCCGACGGTTTCGGCGGGATGCGGAGCCGCGGCGGGCGCAGCGAGGGCGGCGGCGGCACTTGGCGATGGCGCTCCGCGCCCAAGGGCTGCAAGGGCGCCACCGAAGCCAGGACGCGTTTGGGTGGAAGTGTTACGCGGACCTCGGTGCCTTTGCGTAGTTCCGACGTGAGCTCGAAGGCGCCGTCATGCAGCTCGATGAGGCTCTTGACGATCGGGAGACCCAGTCCGGTTCCGCCTTCGGCCGTTTCGTGCGCCAAGGATCCTTGGCCGAACGCCTGCAGGACTTTCGGAATCTCGTCCTCCGGAATGCCGGGACCGGTATCGCGGACGGACAGCATCTGCCCGCCGTCGCGCGTCGGTGCGACGGTGACGATGACGGAACCACCCTTGGGCGTGAACTTGATCGCGTTCGAAAGCAGGTTGAGGCAGATCTGGCGCATGGCACGCACGTCGATCCACACCTGGGCCAGGTCAGGCGCGATGTCCAGTTGCACTTGAAGGCTTTTCGCGCTGGCGCGGAGAGCGAGCAGGCGCTGGCAGTCCTGGGCGATGTCGCCCAGATGCGCACGCTCTTCGACGAGTTCGTAGCGTCCCGCCTCGATGCGCGAGAGATCGAGGATCTCGTTGATGAGCTGCAGCAGGTGGCGGCCGCTTTCGTAGATGTCCTTCGAGTATTCGCGGTACACGGGAGTCGTGTGCTCGCCGAACATCTCGTCCTTCATGACTTCCGAGAAACCCATGATGGCATTGAGAGGCGTTCTCAGCTCGTGGCTCATCGTGGCGAGGAAACGAGATTTGGCTTTGCTGCCGGCTTCCGCGCGTTTCCTGGCTTCGTCACTGACAAGCTTTTCTTCGTCCAGCTCGGCGATGAGGATGTCCTTCTGCGCGCGGAAAGCGAGCATTTGCAGCGTCGTTTGCTGCAGGCCCTTGGCGAGGAACAGGAAATAGATGTGCACGCCGACGGCCATGGTGGCGAGCGCGTAGTAGAACGGCTCCTGCAACATGATGAGGCGGGCGGCGACGGCGATCGTCATCGGAATAGTGCCCACGTAGAGCAGGCTCATCATCGTCGACGTGAAGGTCATGCGCACGGCGAGCAGAACGATAAGCGATGCGAAAATGAAGACATGGGACGAGAACACCGCCGAGCCGGCGGTGGGCGGGGCGCCATCGATGCCGACGAGCGCAAAGCCGGCCCAGACCAGCCCCGAAAACAATTCCGCGAGGAGGAACTTGCGTCGCCAGGGACGGAGATCGGAATCGGCGCGCACCTGTGCGACGAAGCGGCGGCACAACTCGAGCAGCACGACCTTTGACGTGATCACGAGCAGGAGCCACACGCAGCCTTCCGCCCATGGAGCCCAAAACATCGAAGCGAGGGAGAAGATGGCGGCAAGCGCCCATATCGTCACCGCGGCGGACAGCTCGTTGCGGGCGAACATGGCCATGAGCTCGTACTGGAACTCGGGCTTGATCTCGCTGCCGCGCGTGAGGCGATCGCGCGCAGCCTTCACGTCCTCGTCGGCTCGCTTCCGGGCCGCGTGGCGCTTTCTGAGGTCGGCAAGAATTTGTGTTCTTGTCTCTTTGTCCATTCTTCCGCCGTGTCATACTCACGACGGGCCGGTCACCCGTACGTTGCCTGATGAATTCAGGCGTGTGTCTCGGGTTCGTAGGGGGTGACAGGTCGTGGGTCTGCCCAGCTAGTCTCGACAGAATTAGCTAATGATGGGTGAACGGCAGGGTGGTTGAGAGCCTGCTCTTTAAGAGCTTGATCAATATGTCGGTTTTGGCGCAGCGGGGTGCGTCCCTTGCGATGAGAGCCGTGCCGACGACGGGCTACCTCTGGCGCATATTCAAGGATATAACCGACAACGGGCGCCGCACCGTCGAGTCATTCGGTTAGATAAAACAGAACGTTGTCGGAGACTCTGCTGCCTCCCGTCCGTATCTTCAATGCCGACGATCGGGTTTGCCCCGGGGAATTCCGGCTGCCTGGCCGCTGTTCCCAAGGGAACAGGCAGGTGCGGCACCGCTCGACAGAATTGGTCATTTTCAGCAGATGCGCGTTCGGGAGCGGGCATGAGGCTTAAGATCATCGGATCCAGCGATGCTTTCGGCTCCGGCGGAAAGCTGCAGACATGTTTCCACGTATCATCGGGAAAGGGCGACTTCCTGATCGACTGCGGGGCGACGTCGCTCACCGGCCTTTTTAAGGAAGGCATCGATCCCAATTCGATCTCGACAATTTTCATCACGCATCTGCATGGCGACCACTTCGGCGGATTGGTTTGGTGGCTGATCCATGCGCTCCACGTCAGCGCGCGGACCACGCCTCTGACGGTGGTCGGGCCGGCGGGGTTGGAAGAGCGGTTCATGACCGCCGCGGAGTGTCTGTTTCCAGGGTCCACGAAGAACGCGCGGCGGTTCGACCTGATCTTTCGCGCGTATACTGATTTCGAGCCGCTCGAACAGGGCGGGATCAAAGTCACGCCGTTCGTCGTCAGTCATCCGTCCGGTGCGACGCCCTACGCCCTCCGGTTCGAGGTCGACGGCAAGGTGCTGACCTTTTCGGGTGATACGGAGTGGGTGGAAACGCTCATTCCCGCCGCCAATGGCGCGGATCTCTTCATCTGCGAATGCTTTGCCTTCGAACGCGAGGCGCGGTTTCATCTCAATTGGCGCACGATCGAAGCCAATCTTCCGCGGCTTGGCGCAAAACGCGTGCTGCTGACCCATTTGGGTCCGGAGGCTCTCGCCAATAAACAGTCGATGCGCCACCCCACGGTCAGCATCGCCGAAGATGGCGCGACGCACGACATCTAGGCAGCCCTACGGACGGGTGGCGCCACGGGTCTGCCTGCGTGCGTTACCTGACGCATCCCGGACACGGCCGCGCGTGCCGAGTGACCCAGCGGGCCGTCATGCTGCCTTAGATAAAAAATAAACCGTTCAGACCCATTGACCGCGACAGCAGAACAAACTGATGTTGCAAAGCGCTTATATTCCGAAAAGTCATTCCAGATGAACGGTTCCTATGCTCGATGAAATGGACGTCAAGATCCTCGCGATCTTGCAAGAGGATTGCACGCGCCCGGTCGCCGAAGTCGGCAAGGAGGTAGGCCTTTCCACGACGCCTTGCTGGCGGCGGATCCAGAAGCTCGAGGAGCTCGGCGTCATCAAGCGGCGTGTTGCGGTGCTGGATCCGGTGAAGGTCAACGCCGGTGTTACGGTCTTCATCTCCATCAAGACGGATAAGCACAGCCTTGCGTGGCTGGAGCGCTTCCATGCGGCAGTGGCCGACTTTCCGGAAGTCGTCGAGTTCTACCGGATGTCGGGAGATGTCGATTACCTGCTGCGGGTCGCGGTGCCCGACATCGCTGCCTACGACGTGTTCTACAAGAAGCTGATCTCAAACGTGGAGATCGCCAAGGTTTCTTCCGCATTCGCGATGGAAGAGATCAAGCACACGACGGCGCTCCCGCTGACATTCGCGCGTCCGCCGTCCGAAAAGCGGCAGGGCGGTGGAGGCGCGCCTTCGTCCCGCTAGACGATGAGATTTACGCCGGCGAATCCGAAGCACAGGATCGCCGCAAGGCCGATCGTCGCCAGCGTCAGCCACATCCCGATAACGCGAAGGCGCAGTATATGCGGTGTCTGCGATAGCGCGTAAGCGTGCAGGAAGCGCCCCGCGACCAAGGCCAGCCCAAGCGCGTGCAGAAACACCGACGGCGCCTTCATGCTTTCCGCGAGCGCCAACAGCAGCACGGCGATCGGAACGTACTCGGCGAAGTTCGCATGGACACGTGAGCGGCGCAGCAATTCCGCGCTTTCGCCGACTCCGATCTCCACGCGAGCCGCGCGGCGCTGGGCAATGACCCGCGCCGACAGGAGCAAAAACAGAAAGGCCAACAAGGACGCGTAAAAGGCCGTGATCGGCATGGCTTCACCATTCAGGCTGCTGCGATAGAACCCCGCTCAGTATAAGGATGTACGCTACGCAACCTTCGTTGGACCTTCCAGTCTCCCGTGCAGGAAATCCCGTGGCAAATGCCGGCCGTACGGTGTCTCAGGATTTTGCGGCAGGTGACGGAAGCCGGGTGATGAGGCTCGACGTATCCCACCGCGCGCCGCCCGAGGTCTGGACTTCGCCATAGTAGCGGTCGACCAATTCGGCGACGGCGAGGGACGATCCGTTCCGTCTCGCTTCTGCAAGGCAAATGCCGAGGTCCTTGCGCATCCAGTCGACGGCAAAACCGAAATCGAAGCGGCGCTCGTGCATCGATTGCCAGCGGTTCTCCATCTGCCAGGACTGGGCGGCCCCTTTCGAAATCGTGTCGATGACGGCCGCCACGTCAAGGCCGGCATTCTCTGCGAAGGCGATCGCTTCGGAGAGGCTCTGCAACAGACCGGCGATGGCGATCTGGTTCACCATTTTGGTAAGCTGTCCCGCGCCTGCGGGGCCCAGGAGGCGGGCGGCTTTTGCGAAGCAGCGGATGAGCGGCTCGGCGCTGTGGAAGGCGTCTTCGTCGCCGCCGCACATGACGGTGAGTTGACCCGCTTCGGCGCCGGCCTGTCCACCCGATACGGGCGCATCGATGAAGGAGAGACCGCGCGTCTTGGCTTCTGCGTAGAGCTCGCGGGCGACGTCGGCCGAGGCGGTGGTGTGATCGATGAATACAGCGCCAGGCTTCATCGTAGAAAATGCGCCGTCGCGTCCGATCGTGACGTGGCGGAGATCGTCGTCGTTGCCGACGCAGGAGAAAACGAAGTCGGCGCCTGCTGCAGCGGACGCCGGTGTCGCATGGCGCTCACCCGCACCGTATGACGCGATCCAGCTCTCGGCCTTGGCGGCATTGCGATTGTAAACCGCGAGCGTATGGCCGCCCTTGCTCAGGAGATGTCCGGCCATGGGATAGCCCATGACGCCCAAGCCGATCCATGCCACCTTGGCCATGTTTCCCGATCCTTTACTTCGTTCCGGGCAGGGTTGTAACGAATTCCGCCCGAGGCTCAAACATGGAATGCTCGGGCCCGTTTTCTCAAGGCTGACCTGAATGGCTGACAGCACAGACCCGCAAGCAACCGTTACCCTGGCGGACATCCAGCGCGCCGCCCAAATTCTCGACGGCTCGATTGTGAATACGCCTTGCGACCGCAGCTACACGCTGAGCCACGACCTCGGCGCGGAACTCTGGCTCAAGTTCGAGAACCTGCAATTCACGGCGTCGTACAAAGAGCGTGGTGCACTGGTGCGCCTCTCGGCCCTTTCGGACGATGAGCGCAAGCGCGGCGTCATCGCCATGTCGGCAGGCAATCACGCGCAAGGCGTCTCCTATCACGCCGGCCGTCTCGGCATTCCCGCGACGATCGTCATGCCGGAGGGCACGCCGGCCGTAAAGGCGGAGAACACGAAGCGCTGGGGCGCGCACGTCATTCTCGAAGGCAAGACGCTCGAGGATGCCGCGAACTTCGCGCGCGCCTACGGCGTGGAGCACGGCCTCACGTTCGTGCATCCGTACAACGATCCGTTGATCATCTCCGGGCAAGGAACCGTCGCGCTTGAAATGCTGAAAGCCGCCCCGGATCTCGACGTCTTGATCGTGCCGGTCGGCGGCGGCGGTTTGATCGCGGGCATGGCAACGGCGGCGAAAGCGATCAAGCCTGACATCGAGGTCATCGGCGTCGAGGCCGCGCTTTATCCATCCATGTACAACAAGATCAAAGGCACCCATCTGCCGACGCGGGGCGATACGCTTGCGGAGGGCATCGCGGTTGCCGAGCCGGGGCCGATTCCGGCCGCGCTGGTCAGCAGATATGTCGACGATGTCGTGCTCGTCAGCGAGACGGATCTCGAACGGGCGACGTTTGCCCTGCTCATGATCGAGAAAACCGTCGTGGAAGGTGCGGGGGCGGCGGGGCTCGCGGCTATGATGGCGGATCGCCAGCGGTGGAAAGGGCGCAAGGTCGGCACCGTTCTCACAGGCGGCAACATCGATCCGCGACTGCTCGCCTCCGTGCTGACGCGCGAGCTTGCGCGCGAAGGACGGCTCTCGCGCCTCACCATCGACATCCCGGACCGCCCGGGCGAGCTGTCACGCGTGTCGGGTGTGCTCGGGCAGGCGGGTGCGAACATCGTCGAGGTTTATCATCAGCGCGTGTTCACGGATCTGCCGGCGCGGGGGACGGAGCTCAACCTCGTCATCGAAACGCGGGACCGCTCGCACCTGGAGGGCGTTCTGGCGCGGCTCGAAGCCTCCGGCTATCGCGTGGTCGTCAAGAGCGGAAGCACAAGTATTTGATCAGCGGCCTTCACGCCACCAAGCCATGGCCATCAGCGCCAGCAGCGCGGCGAGGGCGAGGAAGCCGGTGAACATCGGCGTCAGCTTAACGCCCTTCGTCACGAACGCCTCGCGATCGCGAAGGCCCATCCAGCCCGAGCCTGCCAGCACACGGGCCCCCGACATGAGCGAAACGCGCGGCAGGGCGACGTCTGTTCCTGCCGTCGTGGCGTCGGTGCGTGTCCAATAGACTCCGCCGCCGGTACCTTCGACGAGCGGCTTAAGCTTCTGATCGGTGGCGACGACCTCGCTCATCTCCCGCGGATCGACCACGCCCGCATGGGCGACGGCGGTCAGCATGCCGGACGACGCCTGGGTCTCGGCCTTGTAGAGGCCTGGAAGCTTCACATCGACAGTCGTCTTCCACACACCGGGACGTTCCTTTTCGAGCGCGACCTCCGTGCGCTCGCCGCCGGGTCCGGAAATCGTGACCGGCGAAACGGTGTCTTCGAGCGTGCGGCGCTCGACCGTGAGCTTCAGACCCCGGGCGGACGCAATCAGGCGTTCTTCCTCCAGGTCCGGTTCCTTCATGAGCCAATGCGACAGACGCCGGAGCAGATCCGTATGCGGTCCCCCGCCTTCGTAGCCGCGCGCCCAGAGCCACGCGTGATCGGAGGTCAGCAACGCAACGCGGCCCTTGCCCTTGCGGTCGAGCACGAGCAGCGGCTGGTTCTCGGCGCCTTCCATGACAACGCGGCCGCGGTCCGGACGCACCTCGGCTTGCCTGAACCAGTGCCCCCAGGTGGCGGGCTTGTCGGGGCCGATTGCGTTCGCGCCGGTCAGGCCCTGCGTGACGGGATGGCGGAAGCCTTCCTCGGTGATCTTGGCGCGGAACGGCTCCTCCAGCACGCGGCCAGTCGGCGCGGCCGGCAAGATCGGCGAGAGGGGCGTGCGGTAGAGGCTCGTCATGCCTGCATAGTCGTCACCCGCAGCGACCAGCACGGCGCCGCCGTGGCCTTCCACGTAGCGGGCAATGTTGTCGTAGTAGGCGAGCTGCAGGATGCCGCGATGCTCGTAGCGATCGAAGATGATGAGATCGAAATCCTTGATCTTGTCCGAGAACAGCTCCTTGGTCGGGAAGGCGATCAGCGAGAGCTGGTTGATCGGCGTGCCGTCCTGCTTCTCAGGTGGGCGCAGAATGGTGAAGTGGACGAGGTCGACAGCGGCGTCCGACTTCAGCAGGTTGCGCCAGGTCCGCTCGCCCGCATGGGGTTCGCCCGAAACGAGCAGCACGCGCAGGTTCTCGCGCACGCCCTCGGCAACAATCACGGCGCGGTTGTTGGCGGGCGTGAGTTCGCCCTGCGCGGTTTCAAGTTCCACTTCGAGAATGTTCGTTCCGGCATGCGGGAACGGCATCTCGATTGAGACCGGCTCGTCGAGGGCGGCGGTGCGCACCTCGTCGGGGCGCCCTTCGCGGCGTATTTTCAGTGTAACGGGTGCGTTGCCGCTCGGGCTCTTGCCCGACTGACGGACAGCCACTTTGATGTCGCGGGACTGGCCGACGAGGCCATAGCGGGGCGCTTCAAGCGTCTCGATGCGGCGGTCGAACTCGTGCGGGGTGCCCGTCAGCAACGCATGGACGGGCGCGTCGAATCCGAGCGCCGACGCCTGTTTGGGGACGTCGTGAACCTGCCCATCCGTGATGAGAATGACGCCAGCGAGGCGGTCCGGCGGCGTGCTGGTGAGCGCCTGGTTCAAAGCGGAAAAAAGCTGAGTGCCCTGCCCCGTCGAAGCTTCGTCCTTCGCGGCGCTCACCCATTTGACTTCGAGGTTCTTGATGTTGGCGAGGCGCTTTTCGAGGTCGGCGCGGACCGCGGCTTTCTGCTCAGGACGTTTGTCGAGCGCTTGGCTGGTGCTTTCGTCGACAATGACGAGCGCAACATTGGCGAGGCTTTCCCGCTCTTCCTCGCGGAGCGTCGGGTTGGTCAGCGCGGCGAGAAGAGCCGCGAGTGCGAGGCCGCGCCAGAGCGCGCCTCTGCTGCGGCGGAACAGCAGCACTGCGACGAGAATGGCCGCAAGGATGCCGGCCGCCCACAGAAGGGGGACCGGAACCAAAGGCGCAAACTCGATCGACCAGCTCATTCCTTGATCTTGCTCCTTCGCGGCGCCGGGGCTTCAGCCCGTGCGCCACGCTTGAATTACTGCCCGAGGCGCTCCAGGAGCGCCGGGACGTGCACCTGATCGGCTTTGTAGTTTCCGGTCAGCGCATGCATGACAATGTTGATGCCCGTACGCAGCGCCATTTCACGCTGGCTCTCGCCGCCGGGTACGACAGGGTAAAGCGGACGTCCGGTCTTATCGAGGGCCCACGCCGAAGCGAAATCGTTCGATGTGATCATGATGGAGGTCACGCCATCCGCCCTGCGGGCCTTGCGGCTTTCGCCTTCGCCCTCGGCACCGGCCTCAACCCAGAGCTGCCCGCCTTCCCAGCGGCCCGGGAACGAGCGCAGGAGATAGAAGGACTTCGTCAGCACGTGGTCCTCGGGGACCGGTTCAAGGCGCGGAACGTCGAGCGATCCGAGCACACGCTTCAGCGCCATGCCGTTCTTGCCTTCGAGCGTCGACCCCGTCGGCAGTCCGGTGCCGTAGTCCCGCGTGTCGAAGATGATCATGCCGCCCTGCTTCATATAGGCATCGATCTTGGCGAGGGCGGGCGGCGGTAGCGCCTCGGCGGTATCAACGATCGGCCAGTAGAGCACCGGGAAGAACGAAATCTCGTCCTTCACGATGTCGACGGCGATGGGCTCGCCGGGCTCGACGGCGGTGCGTACGGCGAGGATGCGCGACAATCCTTCGAGACCGGCGCGGCTCGTGGAGTCGGCGCTCGCATCGCCGGTCAGGACGTAGCCGAGCGTGACGTTGTCGGTGGCCTTCTGCGCTGTCATTCCCCCCGGAACCTGAGAGATGTCGTCGCTTGGAGACTGTGCGCGCGCGTCACTGGGCACGACGGTCGAGGCTGAAAGGATTGCGGCGATGAGGAGTGCGCCGGCCGTCGCGCCGCGAGACCGCTGCCGCAGCAGTGCCGTCAAGGCGCCCGCGGCGCCCAACAGGGCAAGCACGGCGACGATGTCCGCAAAGATCAAGCCTAGCGCGGCCGTCAGCAGGGCAGGCGCCAAGGGTGTGGAAGGCTGGCTTTCATAGACCATGCGCGATGCCCCGGTGAGACGGGGAAGCGGTGCGAGCGTACTCTTGGCGTCGAGAACGTTGACCGCGCGCGGACTTCCCTGTGCCCCATAGTAACCCGGCGGATGACTAAGACCAGCCCGGACTGAGCTGAATTTGTTGGCAGGAATTGCCTCGGCGGTCGGCGGCGGCGCACGCAGGATGCCGAAACCGTCGAGCGTCTGCACGGGCGCAAAGGCGTCCTGTGCCGCGGATTGGTCGGCCGTCGTCGCTTTGTCGGCGGCTGAAACTTCTGTGCCGCCCGCCGGCGCAAGGCTGCCAAGCGCCGTAATCCGGCGGAGCATTTCGACGAAGAGGCCGGAAATCGGCAGGTTGGACCAGTCGGAATTGGCCGTGACATGGAACAGCACGATCTGCCCGTTGCCCAATGTGCTCGCCGTGACGAGAGGCGTGCCGTCGCCAAGGCGTGCCCAGACTTTCACCGACGGCGTGAGCTGGGCCGGGTCCGCAAGTACCTGCCGGCTCACGGTGACATCCTTCGGAACAGGGATGCCGGTGAAGACGCTTGCGTCGTCGAAATCGGCGAGCGGCTGCGGGTTTGACCAGGACAACGCGCCGCCGAGGGTGCGACCACCCATGCGGAGCGCGACCGGCAGCAGGTCGTCGCCGCCGCTTTCGAGCCGTGGCCCGGCGAACCGCACGAGTACGCCTCCATTCTCAACCCAGGCTTTCACCTGGTCCTTCACGTCGCCCGATAGCGTGCCGATGTCGGCGAGCATCAGAACGCTCGCCTTCTGCTTCAGTACGTTGTCGATGCCCTGCGCGAGGTTGTGATCCTTGGGGCGGATGATCTCGGCGTAAGGCTGAACGGCCTTTTCCAGATAGTAGAGCGGCGCGAGCAGCGGTTGCGACTGTTCCTGGCTTTCGCCGGAGATCATGCCGACGCGCTGCCACTGAGAACGCCCGTCGAGCAGGCTCACGGTGCCGGCCGAGTGATCGGAGGCGAGTTCCAGGCGGGTGACTTGATTGCGGATTTCGAGCGGCAGGTCGAAAGTGACATCGGTCCGGTTGGCGCCCGCCGATAGCGTGAACGGCACCTCGCCGAGGCGCTGGCTGCGCGCCGAGAACGCATCGATGCGGCCGCTCCGCGCCGGCCCGCCCGTGCGCAGCACCGTGGCCACCAGCTTGCCGTTGGCTCCAACGCTCGCCGTCAGACCAAGCGGTTCTTCGCCGCCGGTCTCGTCGACCACGGCGAACGTGCCCTGGCCGGCTGCCTTCTGCAGGCCCTCGGCGAAGGCCGCGGCGTCTTCGTGATGGTCGATGCCGTCGGCCATCCAGAGAATGTTTGGCGCGCCCGAGTTGATGGATGCCAGCGTCGACGAAAGCGTGGCCAGCGTTTCCTTGCGATCGGGCGCGAAGGGCTGCGGCTGCAATGCGGCCAGCGTCGAGCGCGCCTCGCCCGGAGTTTCGAGTTTGAGGGTGCGAGACTTGGTAGCGGGCGCCGTGTCGACGATCATCGCCGGGCGGTTCTGGCGCTGGGCTTCGCCCAAGACCTGTTCCGCGAGTGCTGTACGGCGCGTCCATCCCGACGCGGCTGCCCATCCGTTGTCGATCACGACCACGACGGGGCCGGTGCCGGTCAGCGCCCGGTCGCGCACGGGATTGAGGACCGGTTCGGCCAGCGCGAGGATCACAAGAGCGGCTGCAAGCAGTCGGATGAGCAGTAGCCACCACGGGGTCTTGGCGGGGGTCTTTTCTTCATTCTCAAGGCCGACGAGAATCCGCGTCGCCGGAAACTCGACTTGCTTCGGGCGGGGGGGGACGGTTTTCAGCAGCCAATAGATCAGCGGCAGGGTCGCGAGCCCCGCCAGCAGCCATGGATTGAGGAATGCCAGGGCGCCTATGCTCATGAGCCCTCTGCGGCGCTCGGCGCGCTCTCTCTGGCTGCCGGTGTGGCCGAAGCCTGCCAGCGATAGCCGCCTTCCTTGCCTTCAAGCCGCATGATGAGAGTGAGCAGCGGATCGGTCGGCGGGCGGTCCGTGTGGTGCACCATGAACGACCAGCCGAGGCGCGTGGCGAGCGCCTGTAACTCCTCCCGGTGTGCTTTGAGGCGCGTTTGATAGCGCGCGCGCAGGCTTTCGGCGCGATCGGCAATCCACGTCTCGCCGCCTTCAAGGCCGAGGAATTCCGTGCGGCCTTCGTACGGCAGTGTTTCCTCGGCGGGATCCAGAACCTGCACGAGATGTCCGGTCGCGCCGCTTGCGGCCAGCGTTTCGACACTTTCGCGAACCTCATCGATCGGGTCGAGGAAGTCGCTGAACAGGAGGATGCCGGAGAACCGGCTGACCCGGGTTTGCGACGGCTTGCCGGACGCGAGTTGCGGTGCCCCCGCGTGGGAGGCGATGGCCTCGGCGAGACGAGTCGAGGCGCGGCGGCTAGATGTGGGCTGAGTCAAACCGAGCAGGCCGACGCGTTCGCCACTACGAACCAGCAGTTCGGTGGCCGCGAGCATCAGCACCAGCGCGCGGTCCCGCTTTGTCACCTGGGCGAGGTGGCTGCGGAAATTCATCGACGGCGACAGATCGGGCCAAAGCCAAAGCGTGTGCGCGGCTTCCCACTCGCGCTCGCGGACATAGAGATGATCGGAGCTCGCAGAGCGCCGCCAGTCGATGAGCTGTGCCGAGTCCTGCTGCTCGTAGGTGCGGAATTGCCAGAACGTCTCGCCTGGCCCTGCACGGCGCCGGCCGTGAATGCCGTGCGCAACCGTCTGCGCGATGCGATCCGCTTCGAGGAGGAGGTCCGGCAAGCGATCGGCTACGCTGTGCGCATCACGCTCCAGCGTGAATACGCGCGTATCACCGTCATATGCAGCTTGTCCTGGGAGGTGCGCTTTCAGCGCCATCTCCTTTTTACTCCACTGCGTGGGCGAGGCGGGCGATGAGCGGTCCGAGCTCCTGGCCCTCGGCACGAGCCGCGAACGAGAGCGCCATCCTGTGCCTCAAAACCGGTTCGGCTAGTGCAATGACGTCGTCAATCGACGGGGCCAGCCGGCCGTCGATCAAAGCCTTGGCGCGAACCGCGAGCATCAGCGCCTGGCTCGCGCGCGGGCCAGGTCCCCAGGCGATGAAGCGATCGGTTTCGGCGTTTTCACCGGTGCCGGGGCGGGCCGAGCGGACGAGCTTCAGGATCGCCTCGACGACCTTGTCGGGCACGGGGATCTGACGCACGAGACGCTGGATGGCCATCAGGTCGCCAGCCGTAAGCACGGTCTCGACGACGCGGTCGTCGGTGCCGGTGGTGGCGTAGAGCATGCGCCGTTCTGCAGCGAGATCCGGGTAGGTCACGTCGATCTCAAGCAGGAAGCGGTCGAGCTGGGCTTCGGGGAGCGGGTACGTTCCTTCCTGCTCGAGCGGGTTCTGGGTCGCGAGCACATGGAACGGCTGAGGGACGTCGTGCCGGTTGCCGGCGACGGTCACGTGGTGTTCCTGCATGGCTTGCAACAGCGCCGACTGCGTCTTGGGGGAAGCGCGGTTGATCTCGTCTGCCATCAGCAGCTGAGTGAAGATTGGTCCCTTGATGAAGCGGAACGACCGGCGTTGGCTGCCCGTCGCGCTGTCCTCGAGGACTTCGGACCCGATGATGTCGGACGGCATGAGGTCGGGCGTGAACTGAATACGCTTAGCATCGAGGCCGAGCACGCGGCCGAGTGTTTCGACGAGCAAGGTCTTGGCGAGGCCGGGAACGCCGATCAAAAGCGCATGGCCGCCCGAGAGGATCGTGATCAGCGTCCGCTCGATCACGACGTCCTGGCCGAAAATGACCGATGCGGCAGCTTTATGCGCGCGCTTGACGCGTTCGGCTGCTGCTTCGAGCCTCGGAACAATTGCTTCGTCTGTCTGGATAACGGTGCTCATGGATCGGTAAGGCCCCGGCTCTCGGGTTGAAGGGTACGCTGCCGGGCTGGGCCTGACGCGCATTTCAGACGATGTGACGGGCTTGCGGGTGGGGCGGTCAAGTTAATACTCGGTAATTGCCTCAGGAACCCACCGTTACGGTTGAACCTTTGTGCGTTACGCACAATCGTGACCGCTCGATCAACAGCCTGAATACCCTGATGTTCCGCTGTTCGATTTCAGCAAAGCGCGGCGGCTGTTTGTAGAGCCTCTGCAATATGGCTAAATACCTGACGATCACAGCGATTTGACGGCCGAACGGACTTTGATGAACAGACTGGAGCAATTCCTGAAACATGCCGACCCGAAAGGGCCGGCCCCGGTCGAGCTTTGGAATCCTCCGTATTGCGGCGACATCGGTCTCGCCATTTCACGCGATGGCGGGTGGCACTATCAGGGCAGTCCGATCCAGCGTCCCGCGCTCGTCAAGTTGTTCGCGCGCGTTCTGCGCGGGGACGAGGACGGGCGATTCTATTTGGTGACGCCGGCTGAGAAGGTGGATGTGGCCGTCGCGGACGCCCCGTTCCTCGCAGTTGAGATGCAAGTCGAGGGCGTGGGCCGACAGCAGTCGCTGCTGTTTCGGACCAACGTAGACGATGTGGTGATCTGCGGAGGCGATCACCCGTTGCGGTTCGCCGTCGGTGATCCCGATCTTGGATTGAAGCCCTACATCCATGTTCGCGGGAGGCTCGAAGCGCTCGTGACGCGCGCCGTGACGTACGATCTCGTGGAACTTGCGACCGAGGGCGGTGACGGGGCTCCGGGCCTATGGAGTGGAGGCGCTTTCTTTCCGCTACCAACGTGACCCGTCAGGGCGCTGAAGACGCCTTTGCTGGCGGCGGAGAAGTCGCGGCAGCAGCTTCCGTCGACTTGACGGGGGGCTTTTCGGCCCCTTCCTTCGCCGGAGAGGCTGGAGGCTTGGCTTTGGCTTTGTCCTTTGGGTCGGCTTTCTTGTCGGCTTTGGCTTCCGCGCCGGGTCCGTAACGCTTCGGACATTGCTTGAAGAGGAACTTGTTGATCGATTTGATCAGCGGCCGGTGGAAGATGCCGATCGAATCCTCGAGCTTCGCGGCCGTCCAGATCGTCGATTTCACGTCGGCCGGACCTTCGATGTTTTCGAGGTTGATCCAGACTTTGTCTGCCTTGCCATCCTTGAAGGTGAGCTTGGGCGCGAGCTTGATGACGACGGGCTTGATCTCACCTTCGCGTTCGAGCACGCAGTTCACTTCCTGGGCCGGGATGCGGACGGTGTGCTTGGGTTTGGTCAACGCGGCGATGATGTCCGCGCGTTCAAGCTTGATATTGGCCTTGCAGCGCGCGTCGCCGAAGCCCCAAGACACGCCTTTGCTCTCGCCGCCTTCGAGAGTGGACTTGGCCCAGGTTTTCTGCGCGTCGCACTTGAAGTCGTCGCCCTTTTCGGATTTCTCCATCACCATTGTGCAGAGGCGCTTTTCGCAAGCTTTGAGCGCCGGCAGTTCGTCAGCCGGCTCTTCGAGAGCGAAGCCCGGCGCGCTGGCCATCGTCAGTGCACAAAGGATCCCGGCTAGCCGCAGAGCCCACGCGGGGCGCGTAGCGGGAAACGAGCGGATGCTCATCTTTTCTCCTGACACGACGGCTTGCACTTTGAGGGAATTGGAAAACTTTGCCGGTACTGGCATCGGATTGAGCCGAGATTGGGGCCCGTGAGGGGTGAAGGCTCTACCGATGGCGGCAAGAGGGGATACCGGCAGGCTTGAAGCGCCGGAAAGCTTGGGCTACCAAGCTTAGTCAACGAAGCACAACACTGGGAGGATTCTTATGGGGGTCAACACTTCGGGCGGTCATCCGGCCATGGATTATGCCGAGCACAACCGCACGTATGCCAATTTTCTGACCTTCACGAAGGTTGCGATCGTGTCGCTGGTCGTGCTCCTCGCTGGCATGGCGTATTTCCTCGTCTAGGCCACCTTCACACCACACTGCGTTTCCGGACTTCGGACTGCGCTGACACTTGATTTTTGGCGCCGCTCGCGTGACCGGAATGCCGGTCCTCCTCTCGGGGGATCCAACCGGGCTGGCTTGTCTTGCCCATTGCATTCGTGCCTGCCGGCCTTCGGCCGATAGGGCACGAACGTGTCAACGGATGGTTCGATGGTTACCATTGCTGTGACGGCCGAAGGGCCAGAGGAACCGCGCGTCGCCGTCTCGCCCGAGACGGTCAAGAAGTTCACGGCACTGGGCGCCAAAGTTCGCGTCCAGTCCGGGGCCGGAGCGCGCTCTCGCTTTTCCGACGAGGTCTTGAAGGCTCAGGGGGCCGAGATCGCTGCTTCGGCAGCGGATGCACTGGCCGGCGCCGATATCCTTCTCAAAGTGCGCCGTCCGGCACCCGACGAGATTGCGCAACTGAAACCCGGCGCCGTCGTGGCGGCGATTCTGGATCCTTATGACAGGACCGGGATCGAGCCGCTCGCCGGATCGGGAGCCAGCCTCTTTTCCATGGAGTTCATGCCGCGTATCAGCCGCGCGCAGTCCATGGACGTGCTGTCGAGTCAGGCGAACGTCGCGGGCTATAAGGCGGTGGTCGACGCTGCGTCGTTGTTCGGCCAGGCGCTGCCGATGATGATGACGGCGGCCGGCACCGTGCCTGCGGCGAAAGCCTTCATCATGGGCGTCGGCGTCGCGGGCCTGCAGGCCATTGCCACGGCGCGGCGCATGGGCGCCGTCGTTTCGGCGACGGACGTGCGGCCCGCCACAAAGGAGCAGGTGCAGTCGCTCGGCGCGAAGTTCGTCGCCGTTGAGGACGATGAATTCAAACAGGCACAGACGGCAGCCGGCTACGCGAAGCCGATGTCGCCCGAGTACCAGGCCAAGCAGGCCGAACTCGTCGCCAATCACATCAAATTGCAGGACATCGTCATCACCACTGCGCTCATTCCGGGCCGTCCGGCGCCGAAACTCGTCTCGGCTGCAATGCTCGCCACGATGAAGCCGGGTTCGGTGATCGTCGATCTGGCGGCCGAGCGCGGAGGCAACGTCGAGGGCACCGTCCCGGGCCAGACGGTCGAGGTCAACGGCGTGAAGATCGTGGGCCCGATCAATCTCGCGGGCACCGTGCCGGTGAATGCTTCGAGCCTCTACGCCAAGAATCTCTACGCATTCCTCGAGCTGTTCTTCGACAAGAAAGACAAGTCATTCAAGGTCAATTGGGACGATGAGATCGTGAAGGGCACACTCGTCGCGAAGGACGGCAAGATCGTGCATCCCAATCTCGCGACCGCTTGAGGAGCCCGGCCATGAAAGCGAAATCAATTGCACTTGCCGCGGCGATTGCGCTGCTGCCGTCTCTGGCTTGGGCCTCGGGCGAAGGCATCGGCGGTCCGGTGGATCCGTCGATCTACCGCCTCATGGTGTTCGTGATGGCGATCTTCGTCGGCTACTACGTGGTCTGGAGCGTCACGCCAGCCCTGCATACGCCGCTCATGAGCGTCACCAACGCGATCAGCTCAGTCATCGTCGTCGGCGCTCTGTTGGCGGTGGGGCTCGAACTCGTCGCGGAAGGCACGACGCTGGCTCGCATCTTCGGTTTCCTGGCGCTCGTCATGGCGTCCGTGAACATCTTCGGCGGCTTCCTCGTCACGAGCCGCATGCTCGCCATGTACAAGAAAAAAGATAAAGCCGGGAAGTAGAGGGACAGCTGATGACTGCCAATATCGCCGCTACTCTCTACCTCGTCTCGGGCGTCCTCTTCATCCTGGCGTTGCGCGGACTTTCGCATCCCGAGACTTCGCGCAAGGGCAACATGTTCGGCATGGTCGGCATGACCATCGCCGTCGTGACGACACTCGCGGTCTCGAATCCGCAAGATACGCTGACGTGGATCCTGATCTTCGCCGGACTTGGCACCGGCGCCGTCATCGGCGCGGTGATCGCCAAGAAGATCCCCATGACGCAGATGCCCGAGCTGGTCGCGGCCTTCCATTCGCTTGTCGGCCTTGCGGCCGTGTTCGTTGCGGCAGCCGCGCTCTATGCGCCTGAAGCGTTCGGCATCGGCCATCCCGGCAACATAGCCGCCGCGAGCCTCGTCGAGATGGGGCTCGGCCTTGCCATCGGCGCGATCACGTTCACCGGCTCGGTGATCGCGTTCGCGAAGCTCTCCGGCCGCATGTCGGGCGCGCCGATCATTCTGCCGATGCGCCATGTGGTGAACCTCGGCCTTTTCTTCGGCATGGCTTTCCTGATCTACAAGTTCTGCCTGTCCGGTGGCGACACGACGCTGTTCTGGGCCATCACGCTGCTGGCGCTCGTGTTCGGCGTCCTCATCATCATCCCGATCGGCGGCGCGGACATGCCGGTCGTCGTGTCGATGCTGAATTCCTATTCGGGCTGGGCGGCAGCGGGCATCGGCTTCACGCTCGGCAACATCGCGCTCATCATCACGGGTGCGCTGGTTGGTTCGTCGGGTGCGATTCTCTCGTACATCATGTGCAAGGGCATGAACCGCAGCTTCATCTCGGTCATTGCGGGCGGCTTCGGCGGTGAGACGGCCGGACCCGGCGGTGGCGGCGAGCAAAAGCCCGTGAAGCTCGGCTCGGCCGAGGACGCTGCCTACGTTTTGAAGAACGCCTCCAAGGTTATCATCGTCCCAGGCTACGGCATGGCCGTCGCGCAGGCTCAGCACGCGCTTCGCGAGATGGCGGATGCCATGAAGAAAGCGGGCGTCGAAGTGAAGTACGCGATTCATCCCGTGGCCGGACGCATGCCGGGCCATATGAACGTGCTGCTCGCGGAGGCCAACGTTCCCTACGACGAGGTCTTCGAGCTCGAGGACATCAACTCCGAGTTCTCACAGGCCGACGCCGTCTACGTCATCGGCGCCAACGACGTCGTCAATCCGGCAGCCGAGGACGACAAGACCTCGCCCATCTACGGCATGCCGGTGCTGCAGGTCTGGAAGGCCGCGACGGTGTTCTTCAACAAGCGGTCGCTCGCATCCGGCTATGCCGGCATCGACAATCCCGTGTTCTATCGCGACAACACGGTCATGGTGCTCGGCGACGCCAAGAAGATGACTGAGGAAATCGCGAAGGCGATGGCGCATTAGCGCCGTCGTCAGCGGTTCGCGACCGACATCTTGAGCCCGTCCTTCGGGCGAACGACCGCGATGGACGGGGACGAACCGTGCACTTCTCTGGAGCCGCCGCGATGAGGCCCGGAAAAGCGGCGAGCGCGGCCACCGAAAGCAGCAGCAATCTGGTCACCGGCGGATCTCCGGTTGTTGCGGCCTATCGTCCGCCAACCGGGGATTTACGGCTGTTCCCTGCGTGAGGGAGGCCACGCGTGCACAGGAGCGGCGATCCGCGCGGGGTTATCCTCTTGCGCCCGCCCCCGGGTAGCCTCTAGCTTTTCGTATCGCGGGTGAACACCTGCTGCGGGAGGACGGCTCCCTTGAGAATTGTCGCTGCTTTATTTGTCTTTGCCGGTTTGATGCTGGGCGTCAGTCCGCGGGCGGCGCCTGCTGCCGGGCTTGAGGTTCAGCCCGTCATCGGCGGCAATCCCATGCGCTGCTACGACTTTCGAGGCGCCGTGGTGCGCACGCTCCAGATGACGGAGCTGGGCGACGTGGGGCGCGCGTCCATTATCGCGCGCATGCCGATCATCTCGCTCGATCCGGACCGCATGGCGGCCCTGCCGCCCAAGATGCAGATCTTCTTCTACATGCACGAGTGCGCGCATCACGTGCTCGGCCACGTCATCAGGCCGACGCTGCAGAGCGAACGCGATGCGGATTGCTGGTCCATCAACTACGGACGCTGGGCTGGACTTTTTTCGCGCACGGACGTCGAGGGCTTCGCGCCCTATTTTGCGAAGAGCAATGGGTCGAAGTTCGGACACCTGCCGGGCCCGGAGCGGCAGGCTTATCTTCTCAATTGTTTCGATAAGCCGGAGTCCGAGCCCGTGCAGCAGCTGGCACGGCCCATGTTGAGCTTGCCTAGCGATAGCGGGTCGGGATCACGAGCCGCTGGCCAATAGCGATGCGCTCGTTCGTCAACCGGTTTGCCGCAACGAGATCGCCGACCGGGACATTGTAGCGGCGCGAGAGCGAATAGAGCGTGTCGCCCTCCTGGACTTCGACGATGCGCGGCGAATGCAGACCCTGAGCGGTCGAGCCGGTTGTCACGGGCTGCGGCCAGTTCGTGCGCTCGGTCTGCTGCCAGCGGTCGCTGGGCGGGGGCCGAGAGGCTGCGCCAAGGCTGCCGGTCTGAATGTTCTGCGATCCGTAAGGGCCGTGGCCGCTGTTGTAGGAGGCATATTCGCGTGGCGTGGGTTGGCCCGGATCGACATAACGGCGCGGCGCTTGCGCATAGGGGCGGCCGTAGGTGCCATCCGGATAGGAGCCGTTGGGGTACGTGCCGTTGTTGGTCGAGCCGTCCGGATACGTTCGTGGCGCGTCGTGGCGCATGCCCTCATAGGGGCGCGGAGAGAGGCTGGCGGTAGAGAAGCCTTCTTGCGAGGTGCCGGAGCTGCAACCGGCGAGGGCAATCGTGAGAGCGGACAGGATCAGCCAAAGAAGGCCGATCGAGTGGGACTGGGGACGCATGACCAAAAACTCCGCAAACGCATTACAACTTAAGGAAGCGCAGCTTTTGGTTAATGGAGCCTTAAGGAAGCCGCCGCCGGCTTTCGCCGTGATAGTGTTCGCGCCCGCTATGCGCAGGCGCCAAGGAGACGTGGAGCGTTGACTTGAAGTGGATCTTGAAAGTTGCAGCGGGAGTGGCGTTGGCGATGGGACTTCTGGCGGCAATCGTACCGACGCTCCAGCGCAAGCTCATGTATTTTCCCGACAAGGCGTACTTCACGCCGAAAAGCGCCGGGCTCGCGGCGGGAGTCGAGGAGCGCGCGATTGAGACGCCCGACGGCGCTCGCGTTCTTGCCTGGTATGCGCCGGCAAAGCCCGGCATGCCGACGCTGCTCTATTTTCACGGCAACGCGGGCTCGCTTGAGACGCGCATCGAGCGCATCCGCAAATACATGGCGCGGGGCCTCGGCGTATTCATGATGACTTATCGCGGGTTCGGCGGCAGCACGGGCGAGCCGTCGGAAGCGGCCAACGTCGCCGATGCCAAGCAAGCCTACGGCGTTCTCGTAGCGAGCGGCGTCGATCCGGCCGACATCATCATCTACGGAGAGTCGCTCGGCACGGGCGTGGCCGTGCAAGTCGCAGCTGCACGCAAGGTCGCGGGGCTGGTGCTCGATGCGCCCTACACTTCGATGGTCGATCTCGCTGCCATGCATTACCCCTACATTCCGGGGCGGTGGTTCATGACCGACCGCTACGACAGCCGCGCGCACATCAAGGACGTTTCGGTTCCGCTCCTCATCCTTCACGGAGATCAGGACGATATCGTTCCCGTCACGATGGGCCGGGAGATCTTCAACATGGCCAACGCGCCGAAGGTGATGCGTACGTTCCAGGGCGCCGGACATGCCGACCACTATCTGTTCGGCTCCTACGAAGCGCTCTACGCGTGGATCGCGCAGCTCCGGAACGGGCAGTTGAAGCCGTAGGGCGTCTAGCCGGCACCGAAGCTGACGACGCCGATCACGGCCAGCACGAGATACACGACGAGGGGGACGATCACGCCGACCAGATACGGGTAGGCTTTGAGGCGGCCGGCGGTGGTCGTGAGGTCACTCATGATCACGTAGCTGCCCATGCTGCGGCGGAACCAGCCTGTGACTTCGCCCCTCTGGCCGATGTGCTTCTTGATGCGCCGCCAGCCAGCAAACACGTCGCCGGCGGGCCCCCAGAGCGAGCGGAAGTCGACCGTAGTGCGGCCCGTCGGATCGGCGAAGATCGTATCCTCGCCGATCACCGAGCCCGCATTTGCGCGCCCGATCACTTCGCCCTTGAGACGCACTGGGCGGCCGACGATAGGCGAGGCCGCCACATCGCCCATTAGCCCGACGACGGTGGCATCGACGGGGGCGGTGAAGGGATACGTGATCGGAATGAGCAAAGCCCACACGAGGATCGCAGCGGGAACGGATAGAAGTCCGAGGAACGGCCACCCGCCCAGAAGAGCGAGGCCGACGCCTAAGACGAGCGTTGCGGCCGGCAGAAGCGGCAGCGACAGCTCGCGCAGGAACTTTCGCCAGAGATAGGCGGGGTCCACCTTCGCGCGGCGTGCGGCCGCCTCGATGTCGATATCCTGGAAGGGCTGGTGTTTCTCGCGTGCGATATCAGCAAGGGCATGAATACGCCTGCCCGTGAGCGGATGCGTGGAATTCAGCTCAACGAACTTTGCCCAGGGATTGTAGATGTCGAACAGCATCGCATTGGCCGTTGCATCGGGGTTCAGCTTCGAAGCTTCGACCACCAGACCCAACGGGGCCGCACCCTTGAAGTCCACGACACCCATGTGACGGGTGGATGCCAGAAGCTGGCGGGTTTCGTCGGTGTCGGCTGCCTCGGCGATGCCGTACGCAATCTTGATCAGAGCATTCGCGAGGTGGCGCGCTTCGACGCGTTCCGCGGCAAAGCTGTCGGCAAGATATTCGCGGGTGCGGCTGAGGTAGAGGAGGATGTACGTGCCGAGCAGGTACATCACGTAGGCCACCATGCCTATGATCGCGAGATTGTTCTTGCCCTTCGAGCTCGACCCGCCGGACTGCGCCCGCGTGAAATTCGCGTACAGCACATAGAGCATCTGCACGAGCGTGCCCGCGACAGTCATGACGAGGAAGTCGCGGTGGACGATGTGGCCCAGCTCGTGCGCCACGACCGCGCGCGTTTCCTCCTCGTTGAGGAACTCGAAAATGCCGTCCGTGAGGATGATGCGTGCGTCCGAGCGGAAGACGCCATACGTGAAGGCTGTCGGGTTGCGGTCGGGGATGATGCCGACTGAGGGAACCTCGAAGCGATACTGGTCCGCAACGTCGTGAACGATGGCGTGGACGTGTGGATAGCGCTGCTTGAGCTCAGCGTCGTCGAGGAAGACGACCTTGTTCATCCATTTCAGCATCAGATCCGTGAGCCACGGACTGACGAAGAAGATCAGCGCGTTGATGATGATCACCAGGACGAGCGCGACTCCCGTGTCCAAGGATCCTGTCGCGACGAGGGCCGCAATCACCACGCCGGCGACCATGGCGGTGAGCAGCGAGAGAGTGACGAGCGATGCGAAGAAGAGTTTTCCCATGGCGCGACGTTAGATGAGCCGCGCGCCTCCTGCCTAGACGGCGAGGGACACTACACAAAAAAATTCGCCGCCGGACTGTCAGCCGACGGCGAATTTTGAACTGGATCGCGATGCGCGCTTAGCGGGAGCCGAAACCGCCGCCGCTGTTACCGCCGCCACCGAAGCCACCGCCCGACGGACGGCCGCCACCACCGGCGCCGCCGCGGCCCGGACCCTTGGCACCTGCGGCGCCACGGGGCGCTGCGGGCTTACCGGGAAGGAGACCTTCGCGCTGGAGCTTCTTGCGGGCAAGCTTGCGGGCGCGGCGTACGGCCTCAGCCTTCTCGCGCGCCTTCTTCTCGGAGGGCTTCTCAAAGTAGTTCCGGAGCTTCATCTCACGGAAAATGCCCTCGCGCTGCATCTTTTTCTTGAGCGCCTTGAGGGCCTGGTCGACGTTGTTGTCGCGAACGAGTACCTGCAAGCGGTGACCTCTGGTATCTGAATTAGCTGGAAAAAATAAGACAACTCAAAGCCCCGGAGCTCAGCTCCGGCGCTTCGAGCGGAATTGATTTGGCTGGCTTCTATCAAACGTCGCGGCGCTTGTCCACGGGCTCTGCCTGCGCAACCCGAGGTTTTTCTCGGGCTAGGTGCGGGGTCTGAGGCGGTTGACGTGGCCCATTTTACGGCCGGGACGGGCTTCGGCCTTGCCGTAAAGGTGCAAAGCGGCGCCCGGTTCGGCGGCAATGGCCTGCCATTGATCGACATCGGCGCCGATGAGGTTGGTCATGGTCACGTCGGAATGACGCTCCGTCGGCCCCAGGGGCCAGCCGGCCACGGCGCGGATATGGTTCTCGAATTGGCCGACGAGGCAGGCGTCCATCGTCCAATGGCCGGAGTTGTGAACGCGGGGTGCGATCTCGTTCACCATCAGCGGTTCCGCGGCATCCGGGCCGAGATAGAACATCTCGACGCTCAGCACGCCGACATAATCGAGGGCCGTCGCGATGCTTGCGGCCATCTCGCAGGCGCGGGCCGCGTGGGGGCCGGACAAGGGCGAGGGGACCGTCGATGTGTCCAGGATGCCGTTCTTGTGGGTGTTGAGGGGCAGGTCGTAGAAACGGATCTCGCCCGAAAGACCGCGCACGACCAGAACGGAAACCTCGTAGGCGAAAGACACGAAACCTTCGAGCACGCAGGGTGCCTGCTTCAGCGTGTCGAAAGCCGGGGCCAATTCGGCGGCCGATCGAATTCGCACTTGGCCTTTGCCGTCATAGCCGAGGCGGCGCGTCTTGAGGATGCCGGTCTCGCCGACGGCATTGATGGCCGCATTCAGCGAACCTGGGCCGTCGACCGCAGCGAACGGCGCCACGGCGATTCCGAGCGCACTTATAAAGGTTTTCTCTTCGAGGCGATCCTGCGCAACAGCGAGCGCCCTGGGACCGGGGCGGACGGGTGCAACGGCTTCCGCGGCGGCGGCTGCAGCCAGGGGCACGTTCTCGAACTCGTAGGTGACGACATCGACCGCCTCGGCAAAGGCGCGAATTCTGTCCGTGTCTTCGAAGGGCCCGATGGTGGAGGCGGCCGCCACGTCGCAGGCACCACCCGGCACGTCGGAATAGATGTGCGACTTGAGGCCGAGCTGCGCGGCGGCAAGCGAAAGCATACGGCCGAGTTGGCCACCGCCGAGAATGCCGATGGTCGATCCGGGAGGAAGCGCCGTCATTATTCGCTCTGCGGTTCTTCGGCGACGTTCGCCGTCTGGCGCTCGCGGAAGGCGGCGACGCGGGCCGCCAGTTCGGGGTCGTTCAGGGCTAGGATCTGCGCGGCGAGCAGTCCGGCGTTGGTGGCGCCGGCGTCGCCGATGGCGAGCGTTCCGACCGGAATGCCGCCCGGCATCTGGACGATGGAATAGAGGCTGTCGAGTCCCGACAGGCTCTTTGATTGGATCGGAACGCCCAGCACGGGCAGCGTGGTCATGGATGCGGTCATGCCAGGCAGGTGGGCGGCGCCACCTGCTCCAGCGACGATGACCTTGAGGCCGCGCTCGGTGGCCGTCTGCGCGTAGCGCACCAGACGGTCGGGCGTGCGGTGCGCGGAGACGATCTTCGCTTCGTAGGAGACGCCGAGGTCGTCCAGAACGGCCGCAGCGTTTTTCATGGTCGGCCAGTCGGACTGGCTGCCCATGATGATCCCCACGTCGGCACGGCGTTTCGTCATTGTCCGCTACTTCCGAAGCCGGGGCGTGACCATCGCGTGGGATGGCTGTCCCTCGGGAAAACGGGCGGTTTACAGGGGGCTGGGCCGGGTTGCAAGGCGCAACAGGCGCTTTTGCGGGCAAACCCACGGCATTTAGCTTAACGCGGCAGAATTCGCCCGGGAAAGGCGGACCGAAGGGGTGCGCGCTTTTCACGGTCCCAGTCGAATCGCCTACTGTTCGGCCGTCCGAGCGTCGGCTCGGCCGCGTGCAGCGTCGGCGACGGGCAAACCGATGACCTCTCCCTCCTGGACCTCCGGCTACGTTGCCGAGCTCGACTATACGCACGGCTACTACCGCGAAATGAGCCCGCTCAATCTCGAGCTCGCAATGCTATCGCGGCAGCAGGCGCACAGCGTGGGCCGGCCCTTGCGCTACCTGGAATTGGGCTTCGGGCAGGGCCTGTCGCTCAACATTCATGCGGCCTCGAACGCGGGCGAGTACTGGGGCACCGACTTCAACCCGACGCAGGCGGCAAACGCCTGCGAACTGGCCGCGGCCTCGGGCGCCAATCTCAAGGCGTTCGATCTCTCCTTTGCCGAACTGGCAGCCCGTGACGACCTGCCGGAATTCGACATCATCGTGCTGCATGGCATCTGGAGCTGGATCTCCGACGAGAACCGGCGCGTGATTGCGGATATCGCGCGCAACAAGCTGCGCGTCGGCGGCCTTTTCTACGTGAGCTACAACACGACCCCCGGCTGGTCGCCGGCAATGCCGTTGCGCCATCTCATGTCGCTGCACGTCAATCTTGCGAGCGGCGAAGCCAACGGTCTCGGCTCGCGTATCGATGCGGCGCTCGATTTCACCGAGCGCGTGATCGACAGCAATGCGCTCTACTTCCGGGCCAATCCGGCGGTGGCGGAGCGGCTCAAGAGCATGAAGACCCACAATCGCAATTATCTGGCGCACGAATTCTTCAATGCGGATTGGCACCCGATGCCGTTCTCACAGGCGGCCGAGTACCTCGAGCACGCGAAGTTGTCATTCGCCGCCTCGTCCAATCTCGTCTCGCATATCGACGCTCTGCATCTCACGCCGCAACAGCAGCAGCTGCTGGCTTCCATCGCGCATCCGTTGCTGCGGGAATCCGTTCGGGACTACTGCGAGAACCAGCAATTCCGCCGCGACATCTTCGTGAAGGGACCGCGTCCGCTGACGCCGCAGCGGCAGATTGAGGCTCTCAAGGATATGCGGTTCATGCTGATGGTTCCGGAAGGAGAGATCGCGCTCAAGCTCAACGGGCCCGCAGGCGAAGCTCAACTCCAGCCGGAAGTCTATCGACCGCTGGCCGCGGCGCTTGCGGAAGGGCGCTACGCTCCAAAGGGCTTTATGGAGCTTCTCGCCCATCCAACACTGAAGGCGGTTACGCCCGCGCAGCTTTCGCAGGCCCTTTTCGTGCTCACGGGCCTGGGTCATGCGGCGGCGGCCCATAGCGAAGATCAGGCCGCGGCCGTGCGGACGACATCGCAGGCCCTGAACCGGCACATCATCGAGCGCTCTGTCCACGGCACTGAACTGAGCTTCGTGGCAAGTCCGGTGACCGGATCCGGCATAGCGCTCGGACGAATTCAGCAACTGTTTCTGCGCTCACTCGCGCGGGGCCGGCGCACGCCGCAGGATTGGGCGGTGGATATCTGGCCGGTCATGGAATCGCAGAATCAACGGCTTATCCGCGACGGCAAGTCGATCGTATCGGCGGCGGAGAACATCGCCGAGTTGGCGTCGATGGGGCAGGACTTCGCGCAGAAGCGCCTGCCGATCCTGGAAGCCGCTGGCGTCACCCTCCCGGCCGCTGCCGAGGGAAGCGTTGCGCCGAACCTGAGTATTGCGGCGGCTTGACCACACCCGGCCGGGAACAGTCGGGAATTCCGGGAGTGCGCCATAGTTTCGGGCTTGGGATGGCTCTAAGTGGTGTCGAACAAATTGGAGACGCGTGATGAGCCGCTTGGCCTTTCTGGGATTCGTCTCGGCAATGCTCGCCGGAGCAGTGCTGCCGGCGTCGGCCGAGACGGGGTTGCCGCCGCCTGCGTCCACCGGTGCGCTCAAGGCCGAAACCCAAGCGGCCCCGAATACGGTGGACCCCACATTCGCTGCCGCCCCTTCCCCTGAGGCCAATCCAACAAGCGGAACGCCGGAAGCGACCGCCGAACCCGCCTCCGAAGCAAAAGCGGAGGCCGCTCCTGCGCCAGTCCTCGAACCGGCTACTCCCGTCGCTGTGGCGCTCAAGGCGCGCCTCAACGCCATCCCCGATGAAGGAACGGACGAAGAAAAAAAGGAGCGCAGCGCCCTCATCGCCTTTTATGGCGCGCGCGCGTTTGCTCCGCTCTGGGTAGATGCGAAGGGGTTCACCAGCGACGGCACCGCGATCCTCGGCGTGTTCCCAACAGCCGGCGAATGGGGGCTCGATCCCGCCGATTTCGTGCTGCCGAAACTCGAAGCTCCGAAGGATGCCGCGGGCGAGATCTCGGCCGACGCACAGGCTGCCGCAGAAACCGACCTCTCCCTCGCCGTCGTGAAGTACGCGCGCTACGCGCGGGGCGGGCGCATCATGGATCCGGCCGGGCAGCTCAATTCCAATCTCGACCGCAAACCGCAGCTCATCGCACCGGACAAGCTGCTCGAAGAATTGGGGGCGGCCTCGGACAAAGCGGTCTACCTCGTGGGCACGCATCCCAAGCATCCCCAGTTCCTGCGCCTGAAAGAAAAGTACGCCGAAGCGCTCGCCAAGACGGGCGGCAAGCCCAATGCCGCCGCCAAAAAGATCCAGGCCAACATGGAGATGTGGCGCTGGATGTGGCCTGATCTCGGCGACCTGCATTTGATGGCCAACGTGCCGAGCTACATGATCGAGGTGGTCAAGAACGGTGAGACGATCCACACCGAGCGCATCGTGGTTGGCGAGATCGGAAAGCAGAGTTCGATCTTTACGCGGCGTTTGCAGGACATCACCTTCCGGCCCATGTGGCGGGTGCCCGAGAGCATCAAGGTCAACGAGCTATGGCCTAGTCTGCTGCGCGGCGGCGGGCTGATGCGCCAATACGGGCTCGAGGTCGAGACCAAGGACGGACGGCGTCTCGATTGGCGCACGATGGACTGGCGCACGCTCGACATCCGCAATTATGAGGTTGTGCAGCCTCCGCAGCGCAACAGCGCGATGGGCGTCGTGAAGTTCTCGTTCCCGAGCCAGCATACGATCTTCATGCACGATACGCCCGACAAGTGGATGTTCAATTCCAAGCAGCGCACGCTGAGCCACGGATGCCTCAGGCTGCGCAATCCGCTGCGGGTTGCGGAACTGGTGCTGGAGCACGACAAGGGCTGGGACGCGGCCAAAGTGGCAGAGCTGGCGAAGAGCGGTCCGCTCAACAACCAAGTGCTGATCGAGAAGCGCGTCCCGATGCACATCGCCTACTTCACGGCCTGGGTGGATGACACGGGTGCGCTCAAGACGTACAGCGACATCTACGGCCATGAGAAGCGCGTAACGCAGGCACTGGAAGGCAAGTGGCAGCAGATCGCCAAGGGCCGCGATCATCTCGCGCCGGTCGAGCCCGATCGTGCGCACCTCGAACCGCGCCCCGTAAAGCAAGCGTCGAGCGGATCGAAATCAGCCAACGACGACTTCCTCGGCTCGTTCTTCGGCGGCGGGTTCTGATCGCCGACTTTCAGAGCGGCGCCGGCACGGTTTCGTTTGAAGGCTCCGCGATCAGTTTTCGGGCCGTGTCCAACGTGTCGGCCTCCACGGGCGGCTTGTCCCAGCGAATGCGGTGAATGCGCGGGAAGCGCATCGCCAATCCCGACTTATGGCGCGACGACGGAAAGATCGCGTCGAAGGCGACCTCCAGCACGAGGCGCGGCTCGACGGCGCGCACGGGCCCGAATTGCTCCGTCGTGTGGTTGCGCACGAAGCGATCGATCTCGGAAAGCTCGGCATCGGTCATGCCCGAGTAAGCCTTACCCACGGGAACCAGCTCATGCCCCGGGTAAATATCTCCGCGCGGCGCGCCTTCCCCGGGAGGCTGCGCTATTTCGCGCCAAACGCCGAACGTGTAGTCGGAGTAGTAGGACGAGCGTTTGCCCGAGCCGCGCTGGGCATACATCAGCACGCAATCGAGTGTCTGCGCCGCGCGCTTCCATTTGAACCAATGTCCCCGCGGACGCCCGGAGAGGTACGGGCTCGTCCATCGCTTCAGCATCAAGCCCTCGATGCCGCTTTGGCGCGCGTCCGTCCAAAGAGTGTCGAGCTCGTCGCGCGTCGCGAACGGGACGAGGGGGCTGACGTCCGAAAGCGGGGGGCGCATCTTTGAGAACCAGGCTTCGAGGCGGCTGCGCCGGTCGCGGAAGCTCAACTCCCGCAAGTCCTCGCTGCCGTCGATCAGAATGTCGTAGAGACGCACATGCGCTGGATGGTCTTTCAGCATCTTCCCGGTCACGGCCTTGCGGTTCAGCCGCTGCTGCAGGTCGTTGAAGGGCGCAACGGTGCCGCGACGCGCAACCAGCAGCTCGCCATCTAGGAGCACGTCCAGCCCTTCGAACGCGGCGACGATATCGGGAAACGAGCGTGAGATGTCGTCGCCCGTGCGCGAAAAGATGCGCACATGCTCGCCGTGCGCCGCAATCTGCACGCGAATGCCGTCCCATTTCCATTCGGCGGCGAAGTCTTCCGCCACGAAGTTCGACCAGTCCGGATCTTCGATCGCATGCGCGAGCATGAGTGGCCGGAAGACAGGTTTTCCGGTGGCGTCCGGGCGCGGGGCCTGGCCTTCGAGCCATTGAAAGAGATCGGTATATGGCGGCGCGAGCGCGTGCCAGATTTCCTCGATGTCGGCCACGTCATGCCCGCTCATTTCGGCCAGCGCTGTTTTTGCCAGGCGCGCGGAGACGCCCACGCGGGGCGCTCCGCCTATGAGTTTCAGGAGAGCCCACCGGCCTCGCACATCGAGGCGGTCGAGCAACTTGCCGAGCGTCGTCGCAATTTCCGATGCATCGGCACTGGCCAGCAACGCGACCGTTTCCGAAAGTCGCGGGGCAGGCTCGCGCACGGCAGGCTCGGGCCACATCAGCGCGACCGTCTCAGCCGTGTCGCCGACATAGTCGCGCGACAGGGCGTAGAGCACCGGATCGACGCGGGTTTCGAGCAGGGTGGCGAGACTGCGGCGAAGCGGTAAGCGTGGAAAGAGACCGTCGGTCAATGCGGCGAGGGCAAATCCGCGGTCCGGGTCCGGCGCGGTCCGGAAGTAGCCGGAGAGCAGAGAGAGCTTGCCTTTGCGCGAGGGCGTCGTGGTCAGCGTGTCGAGAAGGAGGGCGAAGGGCTCCACGGGCTATTCTCCCTCGTCCTCAAAACCGACTAGGGCGAGCGCGCGCGCCTTGAAACCGCGCCGTCCGAGTTCGTAAACCAGGGCATCGTCGCGTCCGTGCGTTACCCAAACGTCCTCGGCGCCGGTCTCCAGCACAGTCTCGATGAGTTCCGGCCAATCTGCATGGTCGGATATCACGAGGGGCAACTCGACGCCGCTCTGCCGCACGCGTCCCTTGATGCGCATCCAGCCGGAGGCAAACGCCGTCACCGGATCCGGGAAGCGGCGCGACCAACGGTCGGTCACGGCCGACGGAGGACAGAGGATGAGTGCGCCGGCGAGTTCGGCGGGCTTCACGTCCGGCACAGGGCGAACATCGCCGAGGTCGACACCCAGGTTCTGATAGAGTTCGGTCACTGCGATCATCGCGCCGTGCAGGTAAATCGGCGCGCTATATCCGGCGTCGCGCGCGAGCCGGATTACACGCTGGCACTTGCCGAGCCCGTAGGCGCCAACGAGATGGGCGCGATCGGGATTGCGCTCGATGGAATCGAGAAGTCGGGCGACCTCCAGCACAGCGGGCTCGTGGCGAAACACAGGAAGGGCAAACGTTGCTTCTGTTACGAAGACGTCGCAGGCAATAGGCTCGAACGGTGCGCAGGTCGGGTCTGCGGCGCGCTTATAATCGCCCGAGATCACGGCGCGCTGTCCGTTGTATTCGAGAACGATTTGGGCGGAGCCCAGGATGTGCCCTGCCGGGACGAGGCGCACGGAAACGCCACCCAACGTGAAGCCAGTGCCGAGCGGAGCGGCTTCGAAGCGCCCGGCGGCTTGGTCGCCCAGGCGGATCTTCATCACCTCGATGGTCTCGGAGGTGGCGAGGACGGCCCCGTGTCCGGCGCGTGCGTGATCGCTATGGCCATGAGTGATGATGGCGCGATCGACTGGGCGCGCGGGGTCGATGTACGCCCCGGCCGGCTCGCAAAAGAGGCCGCGTTCGGTCGGGTAGAGCCAGCGATCAATTCCGGCAGAGGCCATTTCGGCGTCAGGCTTTCAAAGCGGTGTTCGGTGCAGAAGCGGCGGCGGATACGGAGAAGATCCCGCAAACAAACGCAGTCCGGCAGACACGGTTTCTTCAACCTGCGCCGCGCAATCAGAACGTGGATATGATGTTGGCTTGTCCCGATCGCAATCAGGCGATGATGTCGGGCAGAAGCTGGTCTTCGATTTTGGTGATCTGGTCTTTGATCGCGAGCTTCTTTTTCTTCAACCGGCGGACCAGAAGCTGATCGGCGGACCCGTTGGATTCGAGCGCGAGGATTTCGTCGTCGAGCAAGCGGTGCTCGGAGCGAAGTTTAACCAACTCCTCCCGAAGCT
>VFQP010001297.1_pt1 | contig 34486 bp, 33 predicted proteins | sample 3512351 | NCBI WGS metagenome assembly VFQP01 (sample SAMN10412372, study PRJNA504923) | tailings metagenome | isolation source: Relicate 1 Philex TSF1 revegetated site | place: Philippines: Tuba, Benguet | collected 2017-08-29
TCTTCTCCCTGAAAGCCGCGTCCAGACAAGAGCTGATCGAGTTCGGCACATTCCAGGCATTCATGCCGGTGAAGGCATAGCTCTTCAGCCTTTCAAGGCCCTGGCTGGTTTCGGCGAGCTTAATGAAGGTTGGGAGCCAGAGATTGCGCTCAGGCAATCTTGGTTTGCTGGAGCGGGCGATGAGCTTGTTGCGCTTTGCCCAGCCATAGGCCGCATAGATCAGGATGGTTTCAACAGGCGCCGGCAGGAGTTTGCGGGACACTATGGCCTCCCGGAAATTCGCCCGTATTTTGTTCTGTTCTGGAGAAGGGTTTGAAAGGCTTTGTCTTCGTAATAGGTAATTCTGTTCGCCCTGACCGGTGGCAGGCTGTCGAGCAGCAGCAATTGCTCATGCTTCGGAAGCTGCCTTATCTCGGCAGGATAAAGAAGCGGGCGGGAGATGGCATTGTAGCTGGTGCCGCCCGTTGTGCCGCCCGCGCTGCGGCCCTCCGATATATTCCGTACCGTCGCGCTTCTTGTGCCAAGCATTTTTGAGAGCATGTCTGCGGTCGCGGGATCGTTGATGCCAAATGCCTGGATCGCTCCCGCATTGGCGATGAAAGAGGCCCATCGCTGCGGGTAGAGGTCTTTCAACTGGGATAGGTCCTGCAAGATGGGCCAAAGCTGGACACCATAGCCCGCCATGAGGCCCATGGCCGTTTCGATGATTTCAAGCCGCCCGAGCGCCGCGAATTCATCAAGGATGAAGAGGATTGGCTGGCATGCCGGTTTAGGGCTATCGGCAAGGGCCGCCAAGGTCAGATTGAGGACAAGCCGCAGCCAGCGAGAATAGGTCGTCAGCCTGTTCGAGGGCAGGACCAGGTAGATGCTTGTTGGCCTTGCCTTGAGATCGACGGGTGCGAAATCGGAGTTGCCCAGAACCGATGCCATGCGCGGGCTGTCGAGAAAGTGGGTATGCGCCTGGGCGCTCGACAGGACCGACGCCCGTTCGCGCTCCGGCTTTTGCCGGATGCGGTTCGCACAGCGGGCAACCAGACCGCCCGCCGCATCGCTGTCCGCCATGATATCAAGCAGTGACTCGAATTCCACTGTATCAAGGGTCAGCAAACGGCGCAGATAAGTCAGGCTCCTTTCCTCGGAGAATTCGCTCGTCACGATGTAAAGGACAAGGCCTGCGATGAGCGACTTTGCCTCTTCCTCCCAGAAGTTTTCCGAGGCAGTGCTGCCTTTTGTCGGTACGAGCGCATCTGCGATCAGGGCGGCATCTTCCGCAATATCGGGATTCTCGGGGTCGAGAAGATCGAGCGGATTAAAGGCGGCGGGCGGGAAGCCGGTAATATGCCAGGGGTCGAGTACATGGACCATCTGCCCCATGGCTCTGCGACGCGATGCGCTCGCGATAGCGTTCTCGCCCTTTGGGTCAATGACAAAGACCGAGCCGGGATAGGTCAAAAGGTTGGGGATGATAGTGCTGACGCCTTTGCCCGCGCGGCTTGGCGCGATGGTGAGAAGATGCTTTTGTGTTGAGAGGCGGAGAATTGGCGCGGTGAAGAAGCCATGACATCGCCCAAGAATAAGGCCGGTGTTCGAGAAGAGCTGCGCCCGGCGAAGATCGGAGCGCGACGCCCACCGCGCTGAGCCATGTGCCGTTGCAGCTTCATCCCCCTTGCCGAAAAGCAGAGAGCGGAATTCGGCAGCAGCGGCAATTATTGCCGTCATGGTAATAACGCCAACGACAAAACTCTCCGGCCCAAAGGCCGCTCCGGCGAATGCATTCTGCATACGGGCTCCGGTAAAGTGGACTGTATGCTACATGCTATGGGAAGACCGATTTAGATTCGTTTAAGATGCGGAATACGGTTGTAAAATATTACACCTTTGATTGCTGAATTTTCGATGTCGGGAGTAAATATGGCCACCAAAAAAACAAAAACTTTGCCAAAGCCCAGTAAAAAGAATCTTCTGGCGACTCTAAATGCCTGCATCGCGCCCCTTCTCCCTTCGACGGCAGGCCGGTGCCCATGAAGGGTGTTACCCGTCTTATGAAAGAAGCTCTGGGGCGCCTTGGCGTTGAAACTTCTCCGTCGCAAGCAGAGCGTGACTATAACGCGGGACTGTCAACACAAGTGCCGACAGGCCGTGTTGTCGCCGTGAATAAGTGGGTGCGTCGCAAGCTGGGCTACAAAGGCTGGTCTGTCAGGTTTGAACGTGCTTGATCTTGATGAAATCGGTCGGATTTCTGGTGCGCTCGACACCGACGAAAGCTTTATCGAAAAAGATTGGCACGTTGTTCGTGCCTTGAGTGTGATCGCCTCCATCGCAGATGAAAACGTGAAGCCGGTTTTCTCGGGTGGAACATCGCTCTCTAAGGGCTGGGATATCATCCGGCGCTTTTCCGAGGATATCGACTTCAAGGTGATCGTCACAGCGGCCACGAAAGCCGCCACGAGAAAAACGATCAGCAACTACCGTCCAAAAAATGCTCGATGCGATGGCAGCGGCTGGATTTATGCTAAAAGGCGAACCCCTGGTCGGCAATGCCAGTCAGTTTTTCCGCGCTGATTTCGACTATGGCGCAAAATTGTCTCTGTCCGAAGGATTGCGTTCAGGCCTTCAAGTCGAGATGATGTTCGATCCGCCTGTGCGTGAACCGTCCTTGCGCCGGCTTCGCTCTTTTGTGGCTCAAGCAAGAAGACAAGAGGCAGAAGTACCGGGCATTCTTTGTGTCGATCCGGTGGAGACCGCTTCCGACAAGATCGCCGCACTGGCCTGGCGAAGCTGTGTCCGCGACCGAAGTAGTCCGAAAGATGATCCGACCATCGTGCGCCACTTGCATGACCTGGTGGCACTTACCGATCACATTGCGGATAGTGCGGATTTCGTCGACCTTGCACTCAAGGCTCTTGAAGTAGACGCGAAACGCGCAAAAAGCGAGGCGATGACGGGCGAAGCCCTTTTGCGCGCCATGTTGCTGACGATCACCAGCGATCCTTTATGGCGCGACGAGTATGAACGCTTTGTGGAGCGTTTTTCTTATGCTGCAGATGAAGAGATCATCACCTTTGATCGTGTGGTGGAGGTTTGCCAGCGACTGGTGTATCGCGTTCTTGAGCGAGGCTAGCAAAAGGGAATAGCCTTGCCAGGCAGCTCGGGCGTGTGCGGCTCACTGTACACAGGAAGCCACCTAAAACCCGAAGAGGCCGCGCAACCACTTCCAAAAGCGCACCCAGGGTTTGCGCTCATGCGCGCGCGCTTTGTAGTATGTCTCTCGTCGAACTTGCTCGGCATTGCGACCGGCCATGATTTGAGCTTCGCTCCATTGGCCAGCCCAATGGGTCCTGCCTGCGATAATGAGGTAGTGCGAACGGCAAGGAAGCTGCCAATTTCCGACAGACGGGTGAAGTGTAGGTAAGCCACCCCTTTCGGTCACCTTCCATTCGGCGGGGCCTAACGGCGTTGTGATCTTCGAGCCACAGCCGCAAGCACAGAGATGAACGGCAACGTCGAAATCTTCCGCGACATAGAGAACGCCAGGATTCAGCATTTTGGGGACGTAACGCACACGCTCTAAGTGGAAGGAATCGATCATTCCGGTTCACCGTGAATCTTGATGTCGTTCACTTTGAACAGCATGTGGTGGAAGTTGTTTTCGTCAAGATAAAATCTCTTGATCTGCTTGTAACGGAGCACCGCAATGCCTGCATTGATAGCATTGAGTTCGGCGATCTGGACGTTGACGCGGTATTCGTCATCTGGGCGATCCGAAAGTTCTGCAAGATTTCGGTCGCGCACAACTTGAGCATTTGCAGGATCGTAATATGTCACGCGCAGCGCCCCGTTAAGCGCGTTTTGCTTACGGTCTAGGCCCATACCGACGTCAATGAAGGGAATTTTTAATTTTATTAGAAGATCGAAGATGTCGCACCGTGAGCTACCCTTATCTACACAAACAAAGGCGAACGTCACGCCATTTAGGTCATCTTGGCAGGAAACGTCGATGGATTTGGGAAAAAGCGTCAAACCATCGCGGAAATTTCCATAGCGCCGCTGATAGACCTCGGCCTTTGGCTGATTCAACTCACTTTCATCTAGTTTTCCAGGTGAGCGGAAAGCGTTATGGACATGGTAGAAATCCGCATCAAAACCCAAGACACGGGCGACCGGGGTCTTGGAAAGGAAATCGAGAACATAAGACCCGGTTCCGCCAAGGCCGATAATGGCCACTACCTCATCCCTGAAGACCGCTGCCAGATCGCCAATCTCGGCCCTGCTCGTCAGTGTGTCCTTGACCTTGAATATAGACGCTCCAGCTTCTGTTTCAACGCTTCTAAAAGTGAGGGGGTTAACACCGTAGCGTTCCATCGCAGGGCCGGAAAGGATTGCGACATAGCTTTCAATCTTGGCGAAGTGGTCAGGGTAGCCATCCTTAGGCTTATTCGACATCGACCGCTGCACGACCACATCGGTGCTTGCAAGCTGCAACGAGTGAGAGCCACCAGCGAGATTGGCAACCGGCCTCCCGTCAAGGCCGTGCGGATGGGAGCCGGCAAAGTAAATCTGGTGGTCTTGCTGGATGGCGTGCTTGTTGTCCTTATACACGAGCTTGCTCACAATCGCGCCCCAGCAAAGTTCTCCTTTGTCATTGAGATACGGGATATCTCTTATGACAAGGTGATTGCTGTCGAGCGCGACCGCGTAGCCCTTTACAAGCAGCCGCCGGATATCATCGTTATGATTGACCAGTTCGTGAAACATTGAACACCATGCCATCCTTGACTTTCACAGAACCACCTGGCGAGAGCGTACCTTCAGGCTTGTTGCCATGGCCGCGCTTGTAAGTTACCGAGTACGTAGTTTCCGGGTGCTGTGGATATTCCGGGTCCGCTAGAGTGACGATTTGGGCATAGGTCATTTCGCCCTTCTCGACTTCATGCGGGGTTCCGTCAATGATGATGGTCACCATGTTACCGCGGCCGCCGTTTTCACCATGTCCATCGTTATGGCTGTGGTCGTCCTGACCATGGCCATGATCGTTAGCCCCGTGTTCTTCACCGCGCCCGCGCTGGGGATCATTTTTTCTTTCATCAGTCATCTGACTCTCCTTTCTAGAGTGTGGAGGCGGCAGGCGAACCTGCCGCCTCGCCAGTGCTACTTCTTCCGGTCCGGACGCTGCGTGAGCGCCGATCCCGCCGCCGACTTAGCCGCCGCGCTTGCCTTCGGGTCACGCAGGACTTGCGCTGCAGCAGCGGCTGCCTTCTTGCTGGTTACTTCGGACTTGGCCAAACTAATCACCCCCTTCCTAGAATCTTGACCGCGAATCGGGTCTGTAGTAACTTTCACTACGAAATCGTAGGGCACTTCGAGATTAAAAAACCACCGAGGCGGCGGCTGAAGGTTCCTACATAATCGTCATTATTAAATGTACGGGTTCGTAGTGTCAAGCATGGAAAATGAGGACCAATTCGGGAACAGACTGGTGAAGGCGCGTGAAGCGCGGGGGCTGAACCAAACCGAGCTTGCGAAGCTCTCCGGCTTACAGCCAGCCGCCATCGGGCACTTCGAGCATAATCGGCGAAAGCCATCCTTTGCCAATGTCCGCGTGCTGGCAAAGGCGCTTCACGTGTCGGCTGATTATTTGCTGGGCCGCGCGCCGAATATGGAAGGAGCGACCACAGCCTTTCGTGGTGAAGAAAGCCTGACCGCTGCCGACCGCGAGCATATCCAAATGATGATCGACCTCATCAACAAGAAGAAGGGCGGCGATGGCTAGAGCTAAGTTTCAACTGCTTAAAGCACGCCAGCATGGTGAAAAGATCGCCGCTGACAAAGGCTTTTCTACATTCCCTGTCGATCCCTTCGCTATAGCTAAATCGGAGGGTATCCAGATCGTGCCAAAGCCGGCTGACAAGAAAGGCGTAAGCGGCGGCATAATATTCGACGAGGACTTTCCCTCGATTTTCTATGCTACCGACATTGACAATGAAGGCTTCCAGCGTTTCACCGTTGCTCATGAACTAGGGCACTATTTTCTCGACGGGCATCCCGAAGAAATTTTGAAATCCAACAAGATGCATGTATCCCATGCGGGCTTTCGGCAAGGTGATAATTCCATCGAGCTTGAGGCCGACCATTTTGCATCTGGTCTTTTAATGCCGACACATCTGGTCAAGAAGGAATTGGCAAGCGGCGTTATTGGACTTGACGGGATAGAAAAGCTTGCTGACGTGTCGAAATGCTCACTGACGGCTTCTGCCATTCGTGCTGCGGAGTGCAGCCCATACCCCATGGCCATCGTTGTCAGTCAGAGCGGGAATGTCTGCTATTGCTTCATGTCAGACGGGTTTAAGGGTCTTGGCAGGCTTGCATTTCTGCGCAAGGGATCGCCGCTCCCCGCTAGTGCAACAGAACGCTTCAATCGTAACTTGAAGAACGTCGTTTCAGGAAAACGTGAAACAGTAGAAACTTCTCTTGCAGACTGGTTCGATGGTCCCAGTCATATCCGACTTGACGAAGAAATCGTTGGCCTCGGGTCCTTCGGCCATACGTTGACTGTTTTTTCGAGCGATACACTCACAGACAATCCTGACGAGATTGAGGATGAAGAAGAAAAGCTGATTGAAAGCTACACGCCGCGTTTCGCCTATAAGCGATAACAGCCGATAGATTCGCTGATGGTCAATCACTCTGCTGCGAAGTGATACCCTGCGTACATTGCTCCATACAATATACTTCGCTCTAGGCTCTAAGCAGGCTTAGGCTCCCAGTTATAATTCCACCTGCGGAAACTTTACCCCGCTCTTGGATGAATGCCGTAGTTATAGCATGTCCGGCGTATCGGCAGAGTATCAAGGTACAGAAGACCTCTTTTTATCTGCACAATTCCTGCACAGATAAAAAGAGATTGGAAATTACCTTATATATTAATTGATTAGAGAAGCCTCATTCTCTCGCCGGCATGACGGACAATGCTAGCTCACCCCGCCCCGCTCAGCACCCGCTGCACCGCCGCTTGCCAGCCGGCATAGAGATGCTGGCGCTGCTGCTCGCCCATGCGCGGCTCGAAGCGGCGCTCGCATTGCCAGGCATAAGAAATCGCATCGAGGCCGGGATAGACGCCGACCGCCAGGCCGGCGAGATAGGCCGCACCCAGCGCCGTGGTTTCGATGACGCGCGGGCGTTCGACGGCGACGTTCAGCATGTCGGCGAGGAACTGGCAGAGCCAGTCATTCGCCACCATGCCACCATCGACGCGCAAAGCCTTCGTGGAAGCGGCGCCATCGGCGATCATGGCGCCGGTAAGGTCGCGGGTCTGGTAGGCGACGGCTTCCAGCATCGCGCGCGCGATATGGGCGGCGGACGAATCCAGCGTCAGGCCGAGGATGGCGCCGCGCGCGGCTGAATCCCAATAAGGCGCACCGAGGCCGACGAAAGCCGGCACGGCATAGACGCCATGGCCATCGAGTACGCTGGCCGCCAGCGCCGCCGTCTCGGCGGCATCCCTGACGATTTTCAGCTTGTCGCGGAGCCATTTCACGCCGGCACCGGCCACGAAGATCGAGCCTTCCAGCGCATAGGTCGGCTTGCCATTGAGGCGATAGGCAACGGTGGTGAGCAGGCGGTTGTTGGAGATCACCGGCTTATCGCCGATATTGACGAGCGCGAAGCAGCCGGTGCCATAGGTGGATTTCATCATGCCGGGCTGGAAACAGGCCTGGCCGAAGGTGGCGGCCTGCTGATCGCCGGCCATGCCGGTGATCGGAATGGCGCTGCCGAGCAGATCCGGCGTGGTGGCGCCAAACATGCCGGAGCAGTCGCGCACCTCGGGCAGCAAGGCAGGCGGCACGCGGAACAGCGCGCAGAGTTCCTCATCCCATTGCTGCCGCACGATATCGAACAGCATGGTGCGGGCGGCATTGGTGGCATCGGTCGCATGACACGCCGACTGTCCCGGGCCGCCGGTGAGGCGCCAGAGCAGAAAGCAATCGATGGTGCCGAAGCAGAGTTCGCCGCGTTCGGCCCGCGCCCGCGCGCCGGGCACATGGTCGAGCAACCAAGCGATCTTGGTCGCCGAGAAGTAGCTGTCGATCAAAAGGCCGGTCTTGGCCTGCACCATGGCGGTGGCGCCAGACTGGCGCAGTTGCGCGCAGATATCCGCCGTGCGGCGATCCTGCCACACGATGGCGCGGTGGATCGGCTGGCCGGTGGCGCGATCCCAGATCACGGTGGTTTCGCGCTGATTGGTGATACCCAGCGCCGCGATATCCTGAGGGCGCAAGCCGGCCCGCGCCAGGGCCTCGCGCAGCACGGTTTGCGTGTCGCGCCAGATATCCTCGGCGTCATGCTCGACCCAGCCATCGGCGGGGTAATGCTGCGGGAATTCGCGCTGCGCCACGCCGCGCACGGCGCCGGCTGCATCGAACACGATGGCGCGGGTCGAGGTCGTGCCCTGGTCGAGCGCGATGACGTGACGGGCGGACATCAGGCGGCGCAGCCTTGCGGCTTCACCTTGCGCGTGGTGCTGGCGGGAAATTTCGCCAGCTTCTCGGCCGGACGGATCGGGCGGCGCAGCAATTCACCGCCGCAATTCGGGCAACGGCCCGAAAGCGTGCCGGTGGTGCAATCGGCGCAGAAGGTGCATTCGAAGGAGCAGATGCGGGCATCGGCAGAATCCGGGGCCAGGTCACGGCCACAGCATTCGCAATTCGGGCGCAGTTCAAGCATGGCATCCTCCCCTGTGATTGGGCGGATGCTAGCAAATGATTTGACTGCAAGACAATCAGATGCCCGGGTCAAGCCCGGGCATGACGATTTATTTATTGGCGTCACCCCCGGGCTTGACCCGGGGGTCTCTGGATTACTGCACCAGGCCGCCACTTTTCAGGATGAACTGGGCGATTTCGGGCACGCCCTTCAGTTCCTTGAGGTTGGAAAACACGAAGGGCCGGCTGCCGCGCATCTTCCTGGCGTCGCGGTCCATCACCTCAAGCGAGGCGCCGACCAGCGGCGCCAGGTCGGTCTTATTGATCACCAGCAGGTCGGAGCGCGTGATGCCGGGCCCGCCCTTGCGCGGAATCTTGTCGCCGGCAGAAACGTCGATGACATAGATGGTGATATCGGCCAGTTCCGGGCTGAAGGTGGCAGCGAGATTGTCGCCGCCGCTTTCGACGAAGATCACATCGAGGCCCGGGAAACGCTGCTGCATGTCGGCGACGGCGGCGAGATTGATCGAGGCATCCTCGCGGATCGCCGTATGCGGGCAGCCGCCGGTTTCGACACCGGCGATACGCTCCGGATCCAGCGCCCCGGCACGGGTGAGGAATTCGGCATCTTCCTTGGTGTAGATGTCGTTGGTGACAACCGCGATATTCCAGTCCTGGCGCAGATGGCGGCAGAGGCGCTCGACCAGGGCGGTCTTGCCGGAGCCGACCGGGCCGCCGATGCCGACGCGGAGAGGATTCTTATTGTCGGTCATGATCTGAACAACCTCGTATACTGCGTTTCGTGACTCATCGACGCCCAGTCTACCATGGGCGCGGCACTGGCCAATCGCTCCAGCGGCTGCACCAAGGCGGCAGCAGCGGTTTTCGCCACCACCGGTTCCAGCGCCGCCAGCGCCTTCTGGCCATCGGTCTGGCCCAGCGGAATGATGCGCACGGCGGCCGAGACCAGATTGGCCGCGAAGCCATGCAGATAGCCATGCAGCAAGGGTGCCACCGGCACGCCCTGCACGGCAGCGGCCAAGCCCAGCGCTATGGGGAGCGCGATGACGCGCTGGCCGCGCCGGGCGGCGAAAGCCTCGAGCGCCGGATGCGGCCAGGCGGCGCGGGTGATGGTGAGGAACGAGCCGCCCTGCTGGCCGCTTTCCAGCGCGGTTTCGGATGTGCCACGCCAGGCGGCGGCGAGATCGGCGAGATCGTCGAGCTTTTCAGGATCATCGGCCAGGGCATGCGCTTCGCGCAGCAGCACGGCATCGATCCAGGCGGCGCCATGGCGCAGCACATGGGCGAGCCAGGGAATCAGTGTGGCGCGGTCGCGCACCAGGTCGGCGTGAATGGCATATTCCAGGCCATGGCTGTAGCTGAAGGCGCCGATCGGATAGCTCGGGCTGAGCCAGGCAAGCAGACGGTAGAGTGCCGCGCCGCTCACATCGACGGTCTCAGTCATGGGAGTGCCAGCTACCATCGGCATGCTGGTGGTATTTCGAGCCATGGCCGAAAGGATGCTTCGGATCATGGTTATGCTGGCCATAGGCGCCGCCTTCCGGCTCGAACGGCGCTTCCACGGCGCGCACGGTGGCGCCGAGGCCTTTCAGCATCTCGACGATGACATGGTCGTCGCGAATCAGAATCCGTTCGGCCTGGATTTCGGCGGGCAGATGGCGGTTGCCGAGATGCCAGGCGAGGCGGGCGATAGAGACATGCGGCCCGGCGGTGATCTCGATCAGCGGCTCGCGCGCCGCGATCACCTCGACATAGCCGCCGCCCACGAGCTTCAGGCCCTCGCCATGATGCAGCACGCGGGCTTCCGGCAGATCGAGCAGGAAATCCAGGCCATTATCGCCAGTGAGCCGGATGCGGCGGCGGAACCGGTCGTGATGCGGCAGGGTGACGCTGTCGCGGCGCTCAGGCGTCGGCCAGGCGCCGGCCGGCGCGATTTCGGTGGTTCGATCCATACTCGCACCCTCACTCCGTCGTCATTGCCGGGCTTGACCCGGCAATCTCGTCAAGAGATGCGCGGATCAAGTCCGCGCATGACGCTGTTGTCGCTAAAACAGGAAATAACGCTGCGCCATCGGCAGTTCGGTGGCCGGTTCGCAGGTCAGCAGCTCGCCATCGGCGCGCACCTCGTAGGTCTCGGTATCGACCTCGATATTGGGCTGGTAGTTATTCAGCACCATGTCCTGCTTCTTGACGCTGCGGGTATCCTTCACCGCCAGCATCGGCCGGCTGAGGCCGAACTTCTCCGCGATGCCGGCATCGAGGCCGGCCTGGGAGACGAACAGCACGCTGGACTGCACCAGATTGCGGCCGAAGCCGGCGAACATCGGGCGGTAATGCACCGGCTGCGGCGTCGGGATCGAGGCATTGGGATCGCCCATCGGCGCCGCCGCAATCGAGCCGGATTTCAGCACCATGTCCGGCTTCACGCCGAAGAAGGCCGGCGACCAGATCACCAGATCGGCGAGCTTGCCGACCTCGACCGAGCCGACATGGGCAGCGATGCCCTGGGCCAACGCGACATTGATGGTGTATTTCGCGATATAGCGTTTGGCGCGGAAATTGTCGTTGTCGCCGGCCTCATCTTTTAGCCGGCCGCGCTGGCGCTTCATCTTGTCGGCGCATTGCCAGGTGCGGATGATCACCTCGCCGACACGGCCCATGGCCTGGCTGTCGGACGACATCATCGAGAAGGCGCCGAGATCATGCAGGATGTCTTCCGCCGCGATGGTCTCGCGCCGGATGCGGCTGTCGGCGAAGGCGACGTCTTCCGGGATGCGCGGATCGAGATGGTGGCAGACCATCAGCATGTCGAGATGCTCGTCCACGGTATTCACCGTATAGGGCATGGTCGGGTTGGTGGAACTCGGCAGCACATTCGCCATGCCGGCGACACGGATGATATCCGGGGCATGGCCGCCACCGGCGCCTTCAGTGTGGAAGGCATGAATGGTGCGGCCCTTGAAGGCGGCGATGGTGTCTTCCACGAAACCGGATTCGTTCAGCGTATCGGTGTGGATCGCCACCTGCACATCGAACTTCTCGGCGACATTGAGGCAATTGTCGATGGCGGCGGGCGTGGTGCCCCAATCCTCATGCAGCTTCATGCCGCAGGCGCCGGCAAGGATCTGTTCCTCCAGTGCCTTGGGCAGCGAGGCATTGCCCTTGCCGAAAAAGCCGAGATTCATCGGGAAGGCTTCGGCTGCCTGCAGCATGCGCATCAGATGCCACGGGCCGGGCGTGCAGGTGGTGGCCGAGGTGCCGGCCGCCGGGCCGGTGCCGCCGCCCATCATGGTGGTGACGCCGGAGAACAAAGCCTCCTCGATCTGCTGCGGGCAGATGAAATGGATATGGGCGTCGATGCCGCCAGCGGTGATGATCTTGCCTTCGCCGGCAATCGCCTCGGTGCCGGGGCCGATGATGATATCGACGCCGGGCTGGATATCGGGGTTGCCAGCCTTGCCGATGCCGACGATGCGGCCATTCTTGAGGCCGATATCGGCCTTCACGATGCCCCAATGATCAAGGATCAGGGCATTGGTGATCACGGTGTCGACAGCGCCTTCCGCGCGGGTGCGCTGGCTCTGGCCCATGCCGTCGCGGATCACCTTGCCGCCGCCGAATTTCACTTCCTCGCCATAGAGCGGCACATTGGCGGAATAGCCATCGGTGCGTTTCTGGCTGGCGGCCACCGGCGGCTGGGCGGTGAAATCCTTCTCGACCTCGATGAACAATTCGGTATCGGCGAGCCGCACCTTGTCGCCCACTGTGGGGCCATACATGCCGGCATAAGCGGCGCGGGAAATGCGGTTCGCCATGGTTACGCGCCCCCCTTCAAACTGCCTTGCACATCACCCCGGAAGCCGAACACCTCGCGCGAACCGGCGAAGGACACAAGCTGCACCTGCCGCGTCTGGCCCGGCTCGAAACGCACCGCCGTGCCGGCGGGAATGTCGAGGCGGCAGCCATAGGCCTTGGTGCGGTCGAATTTCAGCGCCGGGTTGGTCTCGAAGAAATGGTAGTGGCTGCCGACCTGGATCGGGCGGTCGCCGCTATTGGCGACGTCGATGGTGACGGTGGGGCGGCCGGCATTGAGTTCGATGTCGCCAGCCATCGGGATCACTTCGCCTGGGATCATGCTGCTACTCCCTCCTCACCGTCTCTCTCAACTCAATCGTCATGCCCGGGCTTGACCCGGGCATCTCTTCCCGGGTGGCCCGAGACCCCCGGGTCAAGCCCGGGGGTGACGCAATTTTATATGCATCAGCGGATCGGCCCTCGCTTAGCGGATCGGCTGGTGCACGGTAACCAGCTTGGTGCCATCCGGGAAGGTGGCCTCGACCTGGATCTCGTGGATCATTTCCGGGATGCCCGGCATCACCTGTTCGCGGCTCAGCACCTTGGCGCCGTCGCGCATCAGTTCGGCGACCGAGCGGCCATCGCGGGCGCCTTCCACCACATAGTCGGTGATCAGCGCCACGGCTTCCGGGTGGTTGAGCTTGACGCCGCGTTCCAGCCGGCGCCGCGCCACGATGGCGGCCATCGCCACCAGCAGCTTGTCCTTTTCGCGGGGCGTGAGATTCATGCCGCCCGGCCTCCCCTGCCGCTAAAGCCAATACCTAAACGGTAAGATAGCCGCGAACGTCGTCGCCATCCATAGCCTCAGGGCCGCCCGAGACCATCACTTCGCCGCGCTGCAGCAGCAGGAAGCGGTCAGCCAGCGCCCGGGCGAAGTCGAAATACTGCTCCACCAGCACGATGGCCATGGTGCCGCGCGAGGCCAGTTCCTGGATCACCCGGCCGATATCCTTGATGATCGAGGGCTGGATGCCTTCGGTGGGTTCGTCCAGCAGCAGCAGCCGCGGTCGCGTGACCAAGGCCCGCCCGATCGCGAGCTGCTGCTGCTGGCCCCCCGAAAGATCGCCCCCCCGGCGATTTCGCATGTCATGCAGGATGGGAAACAGCGCATAGATCTCGTCGTCGATCTTGCGCTGGCCGCGCGGCAGCGGCGCCATCCCGGTTTCCAGATTCTCCTGCACCGTCAGGCGCGGGAAGATTTCGCGGCCCTGCGGCACCATGGCGATGCCGCGCCGCGCACGCTCATGCGGCTTCAGCCTGGTGATATCCTCGCCTTCCCAGACGATGCTACCCGAGCGCACCGGCTGGCGCCCGACCAGGGCGCGCATCAGCGAGGTCTTGCCGACGCCGTTGCGGCCCAGCACACAGGTGATCTTGCCCGGCTCGGCGGTGATTGAAACATCGCGCAGCGCGTGGGAAGCGCCGTAATAGAGGTTCAGTCCTTCGGCCTGCAGCATCGTTCTTCAGCGCCCCAAGTAAACTTCGATGACCCGCTGGTCATTCTGCACCGTGTCCAGGCTGCCCTCGGCCAGCACGCTGCCCTCATGCAGCACGGTGACGCGGGCGCCGAGATCGCGCACGAATTCCATGTCATGCTCGACCACGATCAGGGTGCGCTGCCCCACCAGTTGCAGGATCAGCTCGGCGGTCTGCTTGGTTTCGGAATCGGTCATGCCGGCCACCGGCTCGTCCAGCAGGATGAGCTGGGTGTCCTGCACCAGCAGCATGCCGATTTCCAGCCACTGCTTCTGGCCATGGCTCAAGTCGCCGCCGAGATCGGTGACACGACCCATCAGGCCAACGGTGTTGAGCGCCCAGGCGATGCGGTCGACGGCTTCGGAATTCAGCCGCGACACCATGCTGCGCAGCGCACCGCGCGGCGCCTTCAGCGCCAGTTCGAAATTCTCGAACACGGTGAGATGCTCGAACACGGTCGGCTTCTGGAACTTGCGGCCGATGCCGAGATTGGCAATCGCCGTCTCGTCCAGCTTGGTCAGATCGACGCGGCCGGCAAACAGCACCTCGCCGGCATCGGGCTTGGTCTTGCCGGTGATGATATCCATCATCGTGGTCTTGCCGGCGCCATTCGGGCCGATCACCGTGCGCAATTCGCCCGGCGCCACGATCAGCGAGAGATTGTTGATCGCCTTGAAGCCATCGAAGGCGACCGAGACGCCATCGAGAGAGAGCTGGCTGTCGGAGACGCGCGGACGTTCAGTAACGCCCTCGCCGAGGCCGGCCTTGAGTTCCACATCAGCCTTCGGCAGCGGCGGCGTGTTATGCAGCGGCGCGGACATGGTCATCATTCCCCACCTGCCTTACTGCCACCGGCAGCCTGATAGGCGGCACGCTGCGCCCGCCAGGCCTTGACCTGGCCGGCCAGGCCGACCACGCCCTTGGGGAACAGCAGGGTGGAGACGATGAAAAGCGCGCCGAGCACAAACAGCCAGAGATCCGGCGCCGCACCGGTGAGCCAGGTTTTCACCAGGTTGATCAGCACGCCGCCGAGCGCCGCGCCATAAAGCGTGCCACGACCGCCCACCGCCACCCAGATGGCGATTTCGATGGAATTGGCCGGCGAGAATTCGCCCGGATTGATGATGCCGACCTGCGGCACATAGAGCGCGCCGGCAATGCCGGCCAGCACCGCCGAGAGCACGAAGGCGACCAGTTTGGCATTGGTGACGGAATAGCCGAAGAAGCGCACCCGGCTTTCCGCATCGCGCACCGCCAGCAGCACGCGGCCAAGCTTGGAGCCGGTGACGAAGCGGCAGACCAGGAAGCAGATGCCGAGCGCAATGACGGAAGCGACATAAAGCCCGATGCGGGTGCTTGGCGCCTGGATCGGGAAGCCGAGGATATCCTTGAAATCGGTAAGGCCGTTATTGCCGCCGAAGCCCATATCGTTGCGGAAGAAGGCGAGCAGCAGGGCGAAGGTCATCGCCTGGGTGACGATGGAGATATAGACGCCGGTAACCCGGCTGCGGAAGGCGAACCAGCCCAGCACCAGGGCCAGGATACCCGGCACCAGGATCACCATGATCATGGCGAAGGGGAAGCTGTCGAAGCCATACCAGTACCACGGCAGTTCCTTCCAGTTCAGGAACACCATGAAATCCGGCAGTTCGGCATTGCCATAGACGCCGCGCGTGCCGATCTGGCGCATCAGGTACATGCCCATGCAATAGCCGCCGAGCGCGAAGAAGGCACCATGGCCCAGGCTGAGGATGCCGGCATAGCCCCAGACCAGATCGAGGCTCAGGGCCAGGATGGCATAGCAGGCATATTTGCCGAGCAGCGGCACCAGGTAGTCGGGCAGATGCAGCGCCGAATTGCCCGAGGGCAGCATGTTGAGCAGCGGCACCACGACGATGAGGATGAAGCCGAGGCCCAGGAACATCGCCCAGCCCTTGGTATCGAGCAGCGGGCGCGGCTTGGCGAGTTGCAGCAATTCGTCTTTAGGCATCTGCCGAGCGCCCCTTGGCCGCGAACAGGCCACGCGGCCGCTTCTGGATAAACAGGATGATCGCCACCAGTACCACCACCTTGCCCAGCACCGCGCCGGCCACCGGCTCGAGCAGCTTGTTGACAATGCCGAGCGTCATGGCGCCAACCAGCGTGCCCATCAGGTTGCCAACGCCGCCGAACACCACGACAAGGAAGCTGTCGACAATGTAGATGGTGCCGAGGTTGGGCGAGACGTTGCCGATCTGGCTCAAGGCCACGCCAGCCATGCCGGCGATGCCGGAACCGAGCGCGAAGGTAAGCGCATCGACCTGCGCGGTGGGAATGCCCATCACGCTGGCCATGCCGCGGTTCTGCGTCACCGCGCGCATATGCAGGCCGAAGCTGGTGCGGCGCAGGATCAGGGCGATCAGGCCCAGCACCAGGAAGCAGAAGATGATGATGATGACGCGGTTCCAGGTGACGTCGAAGCCGCCGATCACTTCATAGGAGCCGGTCATCCAGCTCGGGTTCGACACTTCCTTGTTCGGCGCACCGAAGATCGAGCGGACAAGCTGCTGCAGGATCAGGCTGATGCCCCAGGTGGCGAGCATGGTTTCCAGCGGCCGGCCATAGAGGAAGCGGATCACGCCGCGCTCGATGGCGATGCCAAACAGGGCTGCCACCAGGAAGGCGACCGGCAAGGCCGCGACCAGATAGCCGCCGAACCAGGAAGGCGGCAGATAGGCGCGGAAGATTTCCTGCACCACGAATGTGGCATAGGCGCCGATCATGATCATTTCGCCATGGGCCATGTTGATCACGCCCATGACACCGAAGGTGATGGCGAGGCCGACGGCGGCGAGCAGCAGCACCGAGCCTAGGCTGATACCCTGGAAGATATTGGCAAACCAGCCGATCACCGTGAGCTTGCGCTGCACCGAGGTGAAGGCACTCTGCAAGGCCGCCTTCACATCGGCATCGGTTTCGGCGGCGAGGCGCCCCTGCAGCAGCGACCGCACGCGTAGATCGGTGGCGCCTGAAAGCGTCGCCACGGCGGCGAGCTTGCGCTGCTTGTCGGCAGCCGGATCGGCCACATCGGCGGCAGCCAGCGACAGCGCCATGATCTCCTTGGTCTTGGCGTTGGTTTCCTTCGGCATCACCTCGCGCAGCAGAGCGACGGCATCGGGCGTGGCATTCTCAAGCAGGGCGGCAGCAGCCAAGCGGCGCTGCGCCGGATCTGGGTTGAGCAGGCCGAGGCGGCCCACCGCCTCGCGCAGCGCACCGCGCAGATTGTTGTTCACCACCACCGGATCGAGTTCGGCGTTGCTGGCAGTGCCGGCGGGTTCCAGCGTGGTGGCCAGCGTCAGGCTCTGCTGGTTGCCGGCGCGCTCCGCGATCACCACGGCGCCATCGCTCTTGCGCGTGAACAGGCGGCCCTCGGTCATGGCGCGCAGCACCGGCACGGCACGGGCATCGCCAAGCTGGGTCAGCACTTCGATGGCCTTGCCCTTGGCGGCGAAATCCTCGGCATTGAGCGCGATCACCGCGCTGGCGAAATCCTTCGGCGTTTCCACCGCCGCAGCACCGAGCCCGGCAGCGGCGAGATCGGCTTTGGCATCATCGGGCAACTGGATCAGTTCGACATCGGCGGGCGCCGCCATGTCTTCCATGTCGCCGGTGGCGGCATTGGTGATGACAAGCATGTTGCCATCAGGCTCGCCGATGACCACGGCGCCATCGGCAGTACGGCGATAGAGTTTGCCGGCGGCAAGGGCGGCGAGCGCGGCTTTGGCTTGCGGGCTATCCGATGCCACCAGTTGTTCGAGCGCCGGCTTGGGATCGGATTCGGTAAGACCGGCAAGCAGATCGGGCAGAGCCTGGGCCTCGGCGTGAGACGGGACCAGCCCGGCAAAAAACGGCAACACCAGGGCCAGGATCAGAAGGCAGCGACGCAGAGCCACGATTGCACTCACCTTGCTGGGTTTTGTTTTTGTTGACGAGACGGGTACGCGACTGACTGACTGGGAATACGACTGACTGGGAACCGGACTGATGCTGGCGGATACGGGCCGGCGGCTTGCACCGCCGGCCCGCGCCGTTACAGGAGGCTTAGAACTTCGGCTTCTCGCAGTTGCCGCAGACCCACGGATAGGTCCAGTCGGCAGTCAGCTTGGCGCTTTCCGGGATGAACTTCGACCAGGCATCGGCCTTCACCGGACCACGGGTCTTCCACACGATGTTGAACTGGCCATCGGGGCGGATTTCGCCGATATAGACCGGCTTCGACAGGTGGTGGTTGGTGTTCATGGTCGAGACGAAACCGCCCGGCGCCTGCACCTTCTGGCCATACATCGCCTGGCGCACCGCGTTCACATCGGTGGTGCCAGCCTGCAGCACGGCCTGCGACCACATCTTGAAGCCGATATAGGTGGCTTCCATCGGGTCGTTGGTGACGCGCTTGTCGGACTTGATGTAGGTCTTCCACTGCTTGATGAACGCGTCGTTGACCGGCGCCTTCACGGACTGGAAGTAGTTCCAGGCGGCGAGATGGCCAACCAGGTTCTTGGTGTCGATACCGGCGAGTTCTTCCTCACCGACCGAGAAGGCCACGACCGGGATGTCGGAAGCCTTGATGCCGGCGTTGGCCAGTTCCTTGTAGAACGGCACGTTGGCGTCGCCGTTGATGGTCGAAACCACGGCGGTCTTCTTGCCGGCCGAGGCGAACTTCTTGATGTCCGCCACGATCGTCTGCCAGTCGGAATGACCGAACGGCGTGTAGTTGATCATGATGTCATCGGCGGCCACACCCTTCGACTTCAGGAAGGCCTCGAGGATCTTGTTGGTGGTGCGCGGATAGACGTAGTCGGTGCCGGCCAGCACCCAGCGCTTCACTTCGCCGCCTTCCTTGCCCATCAGGTATTCGACCGCCGGGATCGCCTGCTGGTTCGGCGCCGCGCCGGTGTAGAACACGTTGCGGGACGATTCTTCGCCCTCATACTGCACCGGATAGAACAGCAGGCCGTTCAGTTCCTCGAACACCGGCAGCACGGACTTGCGCGACACCGAGGTCCAGCAGCCGAACACCACCGAGACCTTTTCCTTGGCCAGCAGTTCGCGCGCCTTTTCGGCGAAGAGCGGCCAGTTGGAGGCGGGATCCACCACCACGGCTTCCAGCTTCTTGCCGAGCAGACCGCCCTTCTTGTTCACGTCGTCGACCATCATCAGGACGGTGTCCTTCAGGGTGGTCTCCGAGATCGCCATGGTGCCGCTCAGCGAGTGCAGCACGCCCACCTTGATCGTATCCTGGGCTTGCGCCGAGGCGGCGAAGCCCATGCTGGCCACCAGGCCCAGCGCTGCTGCCGTGTTAAGGATGCGTCCCATAAATCCCTCTCCGTGTTGGTTTGCCGGCCCCCCCGGGACCGACCGCGGGGACTCAAAGGCAAGAGCCGTGCCAAAGCCTGAGCGGCGCGGCGGCAGGCCCCGCAATCGTGCCTAGAGTCTTGATTCCGCAATGCAACACGGATTCCCGCGAGAGGTGGAAACAACCGGCTCCCAGTCAACGAGGCCGGGCTTTCTGCGCAAGGGAAGGACAGGTGTTTATTTAATCAGCATAAAACCTAGTCATGCATAATTTTTGAACACACAAATACGGCTGTATGGAATTCGAGCAAAAACTGACTGAAGTTGAATCAATCCTGGTCAGTAATCGGTAGGTAGCGTCAGCGCAGCCACAACCGGGGCATAGCATCAGCCCAGCCCGCCTCGGCACGGCAATGCCGCCACAGGGCAGCGAAGGCGCGGCGCAAAGCCAGCGGGTCCGCCGCCAGCAGCCGGGCCAGGATGAAGCCATCCAGCCGCGTGGCGCCGCCGCGCACATCGGGATGCGCCTCCAGCAGCGCGCGCAAGGCGGCAAGTATCGGGGCCGCGCCGCTATCGCTGGCAAAGCCCGGCCGCACGAAAAGCAGGCTGGCCTGGGCCAGAGCGCCATGGAAGCCGGCCGGCGCCGCCAGCAAAGCCGGAATATCGCCATCCAAAGCCTGGCGCTCGGTCCAGACCAGGCGGCCGGCGCGGCGCAATTCCCAGCGGTCGAACAATTCGCCGCGGGTGAAGCGTTCGCCATGGGCCAGGCGGCCATAGACCAGCATGTCGCCGATCAGCGCTTCGGCGCCTGGATCGAGGTCGATGCGGGTGTGGCGCTCCAGCCGGGCGCCATCGAACAGGATGGTCTCCTGCGGCAGCCATTCCAGCCAGGCACCATTGCCGGCGCGCAGATCCTGGGTCAGCAGGGTCGGATGATCGGAAGCGGTCGAGCGGTAGAGTTTCTCTGCCGCCTGAGCCATGGCAGTGACCCGCGCACCCGGCTCCAGGGCCAGTTCGAGCGCCAGGCGGTCGCCGCCGGTGAGGCCACCCGACGTGGTGACCATGACCAGGGAGCCGGGCTCGCCGGGCTCCGGATCGGGCAGCAGGGCGCGGCCGGGGTCGGACTGGTACAGATCGAGCAGCCGGGCGCCACCGCGCCCGGGCAGGGCCGGGCCGAAACGCGCGGTGACACCGCCATTGCCCCGCTCGAGGGCCGGACGCTCCAGCGCCGGACGGTCCGGCTTAAGGCCCTGTTCAGACATCATGGGGCAGGATTACAGGGCCAAACTCCGCCCCGCAACCATCGCCGACCGGATCTCCCGGGCGGCCATGCCTCGCCGGAAATGCTAGGAAGAGGCGCAATTGCCGGCTATACCTCGCCCCTGATGATCCAGACTACCGCCACCCTGCCCTTCCCTGCTCAGGCCCAGACCCCGGGCCTGCTGGCCAGCCTGCGCTTTGCGCTGTTCATGGCCGGGCTGGATATTGCCGCGAGCTTCCGCCGCACCGGGCTTGGCACGCTGTGGGTGACGCTCGGCCTGGCATTGGTGGTTGGAGCATTGGGGCTGTTCTTCGGCACGGTGCTGCAGCAGCTGGTCCCGCCCTATGCGGTCTATGTTCCCTTCGTTGCCAGCGGCATGATTGCCTGGAGCCTGATCGCCGGCATGCTGCACGCCACCGCGAACCAGACCTGGCAGTTCATGGCACAACTGCGCCATACCGCGCTGCCGCTGCCAGCCACGGTGCTGCGCCTGATGCTGCGGCAATTGCTGATCCTGGCGCAGAATATCGCCGTGGCGCTGGCCGCCCAATGGCTGCTGCTCGACACCGTGACGGTGCGTCCGATTGCACTGCTTGGCGGTATTGCGTTGCTTGCCGCCAATCTTGGCTGGATGGCGCTGGCCATCGGCCTGCTCTGCGCCCGCTTCCGCGATTTGCCGCAACTGATCGCCTGGATGCTGCATCTGGCATTCTTTCTGACGCCGATCCTGTGGCCCACCTACTTCCTCGGCCGCTACACTTGGCTGGCCGATATCAACCCGTTCTATCAACTGGTGGTGTTGGTGCGCGAACCCATATTGGGCAATGCGGTTGGGCTGGAAAACTGGGCTGGCTCCATACTGCTGCTGCTGTTCGGCAGCCTGTTCACCTGGTTGCTCTACAAGCGCCTGTCCTGGCGCCTGCCCTATTGGACCTGATGCCATGAGCGCGGCCCTGAGCTTCGATCATGTGCGGGTGGAATTCCCGGTCTTCTTCGCCCCCGAGCGCTCGCTGAAGCGCAACCTGCTGGGCAGCAGCGACGGCTACCGCATCACCGCGCTGGACGATCTGAGCCTCAGCCTGAAGCGTGGCTCGCGCACCGCGCTGCTTGGCGGCAATGCCTCGGGCAAGACCACCCTGCTGCGCGCCGCCGCCGGCCTGCTGCAGCCCAATGCCGGCAGTGTGACGCGGCAGGGCCGTGCCTTTGCGGTGCTGAATGTCGGCCTGGGCGTCGATCCCGATCTCTCGGCCTACAACACCGCTATCGGCCACGGCCTGCTGGCCGGCCATGACCTCAAGGAAAGCCGCCGCCGCGCCGAAACCGCAATGGAATTCGGCGAACTCGACGACAAGGCCGCCGACACGCCGCTGAAACTGCTCGGCCCCGGCCAGAGACTGCGCCTCGGCGCCGGCATCGCCGCCGCACTGGAAGCGGAAATCCTGCTGTTCGACGAAGTGCTAGAACATGCGGGCCCGGAATTCCTCGACCGCCTGGCGAAGCATTTCCGTTCCGGCCCGCCCGCTCAAGGAGCGGTGTTGCTGGTGGAGCGTGCCGCCACATTGCTGGCGCGGTTCTGCGATCAGGCCCTGGTACTGGAACAAGGCAAGCTGGTGGATGCAGGCGAATTGAGCAGCGTGGTGCAGCGCCATGCCGGGCGCTATGTGATCTGACCGCTGCCATTCAGGAATGTTTCAGAGCTTTTCGTGACAGCGCCCTCCGCCCTTCCGCCTTTCCAATCCGGCCAGCGTGTCGTCGTCACCGGCGGCGCCGGCTTCATCGGCTCGCATCTGGTCGAGGCGCTGCTGGCGCGCGGCGTGGCGGTGACGGTGCTGGATGATTTCTCCGCTGGGTGCCGCGCCAATCTGCCGGCGCATCCGCAGCTTGAGATCAGCGAGGCCCATGTCGGCCGTGACGATATCGGCGAGGCAATAGCCGGCGCGGATCTGGTCTATCACCTTGCCAGCCCGATCGGCGTGCGCCGCGCCCATGCCGAGCGGCTGACCATGGTGCGCGAGATCATCGCCACCTCCCAGGCCGTGACCGAGGCCTGCGAAGCGGCGCGCGTGCCGCTGCTGGCGATGTCGAGCTCCGAGGTTTATGGCGCCGGCCAGGCCGAAGCCATCGACGAGGACCAGCCCTGCGGCTTCGGCATTGCGCCGCGCTGGGGCTATGCGGCAGGCAAGATGGTGCTGGAGCAGCTTTGCGCCGGCCTTGCCGGGGAAGCCGGCCTCGCCACCTGGATCATCCGTCCGTTCAACATTGCTGGCCCACGCCAGCGGCCCGAAACCGGATTATGCATCGCCGCTTTCGCCGCCGCGCTGAAACAAGGCGATGTGCCAGAAGTGCATGGCGATGGCAGCCAGCGCCGCGCCTTCCTGCATGTGCTGGATGCAGTGGAAGCCCTGCTGCTGATCCCGCAAAGCGCCGCGCTGATCGGTCGGCCGGTCAATCTCGGCCATGATACCGGCGTCAGCATCCGCCATGTCGCCGAGCGCGCATTGCATGCCGCCGGCAGTGACAAGCCGCCGCGTTTCGTGCCGGTGGCGCAGGTATTCGGCAGCGGCTTTGCCGAGGCCACCATCCGCGTGCCGACCATCGCCCGGCTGCATGAAGCGACCGGCTGGCGCCCGCGCCGCGACCTTGATGCGATTTTGCAGGATGTACTGCTCTAAAGCAGGTCGGGCTGCTCGGCGAGCATCAGTTCTTCGACATCACGCACCGAAAGCACCGCCTGGCCCAGCGGCACCGGCCATTTGATGCCGAGCGCCGGATCGCGCCAGTTGACGCCGCGCTCTGACGCCGGATCGTAGAACTGATCCACGCGGAACAGCATTTCGGTCTGCGGATCGAGCGTGAGAAACCCATCGGCGAAACCGGCGGGAATGAAAAGCTGCTCGCCGCCCATGGCGGAAATCTCCTGCCCGACATGCTGGCCGAAGCTGGGACTGCCGCGGCGGATATCCACCGCCACCACATAGGCGCGACCGCGCAGCGCCCGCACCAGCTTGGCCTGCGCCGCCGGTGGTGCCTGGTAATGCAGGCCGCGCAGCGTGAAGCGCTTCTCGGAATAGATCTGGTTATCCTGCACGAACACGGTGTCGACGCCGGCAGCGGCAAAGCGGCTGGTCTGAAACACCTCGCCGAAATAGCCGCGCTCATCCATGAAGAAGGTGGGGCGGATCAGCTTGACGCCCGGCAGGGCAAGCGAGACGACATCCAGCAGCGCGGTCATATTCTATGCCCGATTCTTATGGTTATGGGTGCTTATGGTTAACGCCGGCATTCTGCGGCGCGCACCCGCTGCGGTCAATCCTCAGGCCTGGCGTATACCCGCGACGATTAAACGACCGTAGCGTGCCGCTCGATGCAGGTGCGCAGCACCTCGTCGGCCGGCTTCTTCCACCAATTGTTGGCCGACATGATCTCGACCTCGCAGAAGCCGGCATAGCCCTGGGCTTCGACCTGCGCACGGATGCCGGGAATGTCGATCACGCCATCGCCCATCATGCCGCGATCCAGCAGCAGATCGGTGGTCGGCACCAGCCAGTCGCAGATATGGAAGGCCAGGATGCGTTTGCCGGCGCGCTTGATCTGCTGGCTTAGCTGCGGGTCCCACCAGACATGGTAGACATCGACGGCAACGCCCACGCCTTCGCCTAACTCGTCACAAAGATCGAGCGCATGGCCAAGCGTGTTCACGCAGGCGCGGTCGGCGGCGAACATCGGATGCAGCGGCTCGATGGCCAGCGGCACCTTGGCCGCCAGCGCATAGTCGCGCACGGCGGCGATGCCATCGCGTACCTGCATTTGCGCACCAGCCAAGTCCCTGGAACCAGATGGCATGCCGCCCACCACCAGCACCAGGCATTGCGCGCCGAGCGCCGCCGCCTCGTCGATGGCGCGCTTGTTCTCGGCAATATTGGCCTGGCGCCCGGCGGCGTCTGCCGCCGGAAACATGCCGCCACGGCACAGGCCGGTCACCGTCAGGCCGGTATCGCGGATATGCTTCGCGGCATTGGCGACGCCGTATTCCGCCAGCTTGTCGCGCCAGGGCGAAATGCCGGTGATGCCATGGCGCGCGCAGCCCTCGATGCAGTCCTTCAGCGACCACTGCTCGCGCACGGTGATCGTATTCAGCGACAGCGGGCCAGGTTTTGTCATGCCGCGATGCCCTGCACGGTCAGCACTGCCTTCATGCGTGCCGCGGCACGCTCCGGATCGCTGAGCAGGCCGGCGGCATCGGCGAGGCGGAACAGTTCCGCCAGATGCAATGCCGAGCGCGTGCTCTGCTGGCCGCCGACCATGACGAAATGATCCTGGTGGCCGTTGAGATAGGCCATGAACACCACGCCGGTCTTGTAGAAGCGGGTCGGCGCCTTGAAGATATGGCGCGACAGCGGCACGGTGGGCGCGAGAATCGCGTGGAAGGTCTTCTCGTCGCCGCGCGTCAACGCACCCAAAGCCGCCGAAGCTGCCGGCGCGATGGCATCGAAGATGCCGAGCAGCGCATCGGAATAGCCCTGTGCGTCGCCAGCGATCAGTTCGGCGTAATTGAAGTCGTCGCCGGTATACATGCGCACGCCCCCGGAGCCGTTCTGCGGCAGCTTACGCCGCATGACGATTTCCTTGTCCTTGTCGAGCAGCGAAATCTTGATGCCATCGACCTTGGCGGCATTGGCCTTGATCACCTCCAGGCAGGTATCCATCGCCCGCATGTGATCGGCATTGCCCCAATAGCCGGCCAGAGCCGGATCGAACATCTCACCCAACCAGTGCATCACCACCGGCTGCTTCACCTGGGAGAGAATGCGGCCATAGACCTTGATGTAGTCATCCGGCGACTTGGCAACGGCGGCGAGTGCACGCGAGGCCATCAGGATGATGCGGCCGCCGAGCTTCTCAATGGCCTCGATCTGCTCTTCATAAGCGGCGATCACCTTGTCGATGGTGACGCCCGCGCCTGGCGCCAGATGATCGGTGCCGGCGCCCGAGGCCACCACGGCGCCCGGCACATCCTTGGCAGCATCGAGCGAGCGGCGCACCAGTTCCAGCGCATCTTTCCAGTCCAGGCCCATGCCGCGCTGCGCCGTGTCCATGGCTTCCGCCACGCCGAAGCCGAGCGACCAGAGATGGCGGCGGAAGGCGATGGTGCGGTCCCAGTCCACCGCCGGCGTCAGCCAGGGATCATGGTCGGCCAGCGGGTCCGCCACCACATGGGCGGCGGCAAACGCGATGCGGCTGAAGGGGGGCTTGGATACCGGAAACGCCTTCGGCTGCTGCAGCGTGTAGGGCGCCAGTTTGCCGGCGGCGACGGGCAGATTAAGTGTTGGCATCTCAGACCTTCAATTCGGGCAGATCGACCCAGCGGCGTTCCTTCCAGCTCTTGAGGCCGGCTTCGGCAAGCTGCACACCCTTGGCGCCTTCCAGCAAAGTCCACTTGAACGGCGCATCCTCCATCAGATGGCGGATGAACATTTCCCACTGGGCGCGGAAGCCGTTGATGTGCACCACATTGTCCGGCACTTCCTGCCAGCCGCCGAAAAAGTCGATGGTCTGCGGCACATCGGGATTCCATACCGGCTTCGGCGTGTTGACGCGCGACTGGGTGCGGCACTTGGTGAGGCCGGCCACCGCCGAGCCGAGCGTGCCATCGACATGGAAGGTGACGAGATCGTCGCGGCGCACGCGCGTCACCCAGGAAGAATTGATCTGCGCGATCACGCCGCCTTTAAGCTGGAAGGTGGCATAGGCGGCATCATCGGCATCGGCCTTGTAGGCTTTGCCATTCTCGTCCCAGCGCTTCTTGATATGGGTGGCGCCAAGGCAGGAGACACTCTCGACTTCGCCGAACAGGTTATCCAGCACATAGCGCCAGTGGCAGAGCATATCCAGGATGATGCCGCCGCCATCCTTGTAGCGGTAATTCCAGGACGGGCGCTGCGCCGGCTGCCAGTCGCCCTCGAACACCCAGTAGCCGAACTCGCCGCGCACCGAGAGGATATCGCCGAAGAAGCCACTGTCGATCAGCATCTTGATCTTCTGCAGGCCAGGCAGGAACAGCTTGTCCTGCACCACGCCATGCTTCACGCCGGCCTTCTTCGCCGCCTTCACCAGATCGAGCGCCACCGCCAGGGTCTCGGCGGTCGGCTTCTCGCAATAGACATCCTTGCCCGCCGCCATCGCCTTCTTGAGCAGGCCGGCACGGGCCTGGGTGGTGGCGGCATCGAAGAACAGCGTGTCTTCCTTGTTCTTCAGCGCGGCATCAAGATCGTCGGTGAAGCGTTCGATGCCATAGGTCTTGGCCAGGCGGCCGACCTTGTCCTTGTTGCGGCCGACCAGGATCGGATCGGGCATCACGCGACGGCCATCCTTCAGCACCACGCCGCCATCCTGGCGGATGGCGACAATCGACCGGATCAGGTGCTGGTTCATGCCCATGCGGCCGGTGACGCCGTTCATGATGATGCCGAGGCGGACTTCCTTGCTCATGCTGTGCTCCCTTCAAGAACTGCTGTAGCGGTGAAATTCATGGCCGCCAGGCTGGCCCAGTCGGGTGCCGCATTGCTGGCGAAACTCGGTGCATCCAGCAGGCTGCCAAGTGCGATATCGCCCTGTGCGATACGCAGGCGCGGCCGGCCGGAGGATGTGTCGTAGAGATCGGGATGGGCGGCGGCGAAGGCGGCCTGTTCCGATTGCGGCGCGGCGCCGAAGCCATCGACATAGTGATGCCCGTTGCGCTCGACATGATAGAGGCCGAGGGCGGCGACCAGGGCGAGATCCTGTTGCACGCTGAGGCCCGCCTGGCAGGTGAGATCCTCGCCGGTGACGAAGCAGTCCTCCCGCCCCATCTGCCGATTCCAGTGCTTGGTACGAGCGGCATTGAGGATGGCGCGATAGACGCCCTTGCAGGTTTTCGACGAGATGCCGCCATAGCCCAGGCGCCGGGCGCGTGGGAAGACATCATAATCGGCATCCGATTCATCGACGATCAGCGGGATTTCGCCGGCCAGGGAGGCCACCGGTTTGTCGAGCGCGGCGGCGCGCTTGATCGGCTGCTCGATATACTGGATCGAGGCGCAGAGCCGGCGCAGATCGGGCTCTGCCCGCATCGCCCGCCAAAGCGCCGCGATGCCATCGGCATCATCATACTGCTCATTGCCATCCAGGCTGGCACGATAGGGCTCGGGCGCTTTATCCAGCACGGCGGCGATGGCCTTGAGGCGGGCTAGATCGGCGGCGATATCGCCGCCCACCTTGAGCTTGAACCAGCGCAGGCCATAGCGGCGGATGGCGCCTTCCAGCGTCTCCGGCAGGCCATCATTCAGGCGCTCGGCCGCCGCCAGCCCGGCCTCGGTGAGCGGGTCGAGCATGCCGACAGTGTGGCGCGCGGCGATGCGCCGGGCCGGCGTCAGTTCGCCGAGATAGGCAGCCAGGTCGAAGCCGGCAAGATCGGGGGTGAGCGCCGCTGCCTCGATGCCGAACAGGTTGCGGCGCAAGCCTTGAGCGAAAGGCAGATTGCTTAGGCGGCAGAGCGCATCAATCACCGCGCGGTCGAGCAAGGCCGGACCATAGCTTGCCACCAGCGGATTGAGGCCGCGCCCTGCCCCCTGATCGACCAGCGCGCGGTGATGCGCGGCGGAATGGCCGAAAGCACTGCGCAGCGCCTTGTCGCTGTAGGCATCGACGGCGTGCCGCAGCGACAGGCGGAGCTGGGCGAAATTCTGCTCGTTGCTCAGGTCCGGGTTCTTGTCGAACCATTTCGGCACCATCAGTTCGGCGGCCATGCCGATACTTGAGCGGCCATCGGGCGTTTCGATACGCAGCTTCACGAAGGCCTGCGGCGCGGCGCGCAAGGTGACGACGCCAAAACGGAACGGCAGGCGCAGTTCGACGGGCCGCTCATAAAGCTCGATATCGCGCAGGCGGAAGCTGGGCGCGCTCATTGCGGCATCATCCGGCGCAGGTAGTCGATGGCGAACTTGGCCGCACCCGGCCCATCCGGCTGATAGATGAACGGCTCGACAGCGATATCGCCCTGATAGCCGCCGGCTTTCAGGGCCTTCAGTATCGGCGCGAAATCCATCTCGCCCTGACCCGGCGCCTTGCGGTTCGGATCATTCACCTGCACATGGGCGATAAGGCCCGAGGGGAGCCATTTCTGCAGCAGGGTCGGCACGCTGACCGATTCGGTGAGGCCGGCCGCGCTGCAATCGACCATGGTGCGGAAATTCGGATTGCCGATCTCGCGCACGATCTCGGCGGCCTCCGCCACGGTGTTGACGAAATTGGTTTCGTGCCGCGAGAGCGGCTCCAGGCAATAGACCACGCCGTTGCGCTTGGCGGCATCGGCGGCGGCGGCAAAAGCCTCCATCGCCCAGGCGCGCGCGGTGGCCGGCTTGTCTTCCGGCAGCTTGCGCTGCGCTGGCGAGCCATGCACCAGATAGCGGCCGCCAAGCTCGGCGCAGAGGCCGGTAAGCTGCTGCATCGCCGATTGCGTGCGCCGCCGCACCGTTTCGCTCGGATCGGTGAGCGACAGGCCCTTGGGCGCGACCAACAGCCAATGCAGCCCGGTGACGACCAGGCCGGCGGCTTCCACCGTGCGGCGCACGGTGCGGCGTTCGGCACCGGTAAGCGCCAGCGGATCCTCGCCCAATGTGAATGGGGCGATTTCCAGCCCGGCATAGCCGAGTTCGGCGGCCAAGCGGCATTGCTCCGCCAGGGGCAGAGGCGCCAGCACTTCGTTGCACAGGCTCAGTCGCATCATTCGTTCCAAGTAACTATCTGGTTACTTATAGCCACGAGCCGCCTTCGCCGTCAATCGGCAAAGGCTCAGGCGCTGCGGCCGAAGGGTTTGAGCAGCAAGCCGAGTCCCTGGCCCATGGCGCGGCGCGCTGGCGGGATGTTCATCAGCACGGTGAGCAGCACCAGCAGGAACATCACCAGCGAAATCGGCCGGGAGAAAAACGGCGTCAGGTCGCCATCCGAGAGGTTGAGGCCACGGCGCAGGCTCTTGTCGAGCAGGTCGCCGAGCACGATGCCAAGCACCAGCGGCGCCATCGGATAATTCAGGCCGCGCAGGATCAGGCCGAGGATGCCGAAGCACAGCATCACCAGGATATCGAACGGACGCGAGGCGATGGCATAGGAGCCGACGGCGCAGAGCACGAAAATCACCGGCATGATCAGCGGACGCGGCACCAGCAGCACCTTGACCAGCAGCTTGGTCAGCACCAGGCCATAGATCAGGATGCCGATGGAGGCGAACAGCATCATCGCCACCACGTCGTAAACAAACTGCGGATTCTCCACCATGATCAGCGGTCCGGGGCGCACACCATGGATCAGCATGGCGGCGAGCAGCACGGCGGCCGGCGCCGAGCCCGGCACGGCCAAGGTCAACACCGGAATCACCGCGCCCGGCACGCAGGCATTGTCGCCGGTTTCAGCGGCCATCAGGCCTTCCACCGAACCCTTGCCGAATTTTTCCTTCTCCTTGCTGGCGCGGCGCGCAGCGGCATAGGAGGACCAGGCGGCCACATCCTCGCCAACACCCGGCACGATACCGATAAAGGTGCCGATAAGCCCTGAGCGGATCACGGTGCGCCAGTATTGCAGCACATCGCGGATTTTCGGGATCACCGTGTCATAGGCGTTGATGATGAATTTCTGCGGCTTGTCCTTCATCACGCTGAGCACCTCGGCGAAACCAAACACGCCAACCAGCGCCGGAATCAGCGAAATGCCACCGGAGAGATCGTGTACGCCAAAGGTGAAGCGATCATAGGCATACATGCCTTCCTGGCCGATGGCGGCGATAAACAGCCCGATGAAACCGGCAATCCAGCCTTTCAGCGGATCGGTGCCGGTGAGGTTGCCCGAGATCACCACGCCGAACACCGCCAGCCAGAAGAATTCATAGGCGCCGAATTTCAGCGCCATCTCGCCGAGGATCGGCGTGAACAGCGCCAGGAAGAACATGCCGATCCAGGTGCCGAGGATCGAGCCGGAGGTAGCGATGCCCATGGCGCGGCCGGCCAGGCCCTGCTTGGCCAGGGCATAGCCATCGAGGCAGGAAGCGGCGGAAGCCGGCGTGCCGGGAATATTGAGCAGGATGGCGCTGCGGCTGCCGCCATAGATGGCGCCGACATAGGTGCAGATCAGGATCAGCAATGCCTCGCCGGATGGCAGCTTGAGCGTCAGCGTGGTCATCAGCGCCACACCCATGGTGGCGGTGAGGCCGGGCAGCGCACCGATGATCAGGCCGACCAGCGAGGCGCCAAGCGCATAGAGAATCGTCTGCGGGCTGGCGAAATGGCTAATCGCGGTGGCGAAACCGATGAGACCGTCAAACATGCTCACGCCCTCACGGCAGCCGCACGAGGAACAATTCCTCGAACACATACTGGATCAGCAGGCCGGAAATCAGCCCGTGCACAACAGCAACAACGATGCCGCGCCGAATCTGGCCCTTGGCGCGACGTTCCTCGTACTGGAAGACAACGACGAACACCGCGACATAGGCGGCGGTGACGAGCCAGAAAGGCAGGGCACTGGCGACGATCACCAGGGCGTAGAGCAGCGACCAGCCAAGCGAGAAGATCAGGCGCCAATGCTCGGCCAGCACCAGCTTCTGGCGCTGCACCGGCTGCAGGCCGCCGGCCTTGACGGCGCGCAGCATCAGCAGGCCGCCCATTATCGCGATGCAGAGGCCGAGCAGGCCCGGCACCAGGCCCGGCGCGGTATAGACACTGGCCTGGAACCGCTCCATGCGGTCCATGTTCCAGGAGATCACGACAATGGCGAGGCCAAAGCCGATCCAGAGCAGGCCGGACCAGAAATCGGCACGCGGCGCGACCTGATCCGCGGCCAGCTCGGGCGCGGCTGCATCCTGCGGTGTCGGCGTGGCGTCGGCCATGGCATGCTCTCCTTAAAGCAAATGAGCCGCCCGGCTTCATTTGAAAGCCGGGCGGCCCGTTACGCGTGACTGATTACGGCTTCGGGATGCCCAGCGTATCGGGCGAAACCTTGGCCTTGCCGCCTTCCTGCAGAATCCAGGCCGCGCCCTGGATCGCCGGGAAGGCCGCCTTCTTCGCGGCATCGCCATAGGACGGATCGAACAGCGCGCCCTTGTCGGTGGCATACTTCTTCAGCGCCGCCGAATTGGCGATCTTTTCCTGCCACACCTTGTTCAGCGTCGCGGTGACTTCCGCCGGCACACTCTTCGGCACGAAGATGCCGAAATAGTTGGTCTCGGTGCGGAAATTCGGCAGCGTCTTGGTCACCGGCTCGATCGCCGGGATGCCATCCACTTCCAGCGGCTTGGAGGCCAGCACCGCCAGCGGACGCAGGCGCTTGGCGCGGATCATTTCCACCTGCTCGACGCCGAGCTGGGTGGTGACTTCGGTCTCGCCGGAAACGGTGGAGATCACCGCCGGGTTGCCGCCATCATAGGACACATGCTTGTAGGTGACGCCGGCGCCACGGGCCAGCGCCTCCGAGCCGAAATGGCCCGAGGAATTCACACCGGCGGTGGCAATGGTGATCTGGCCAGGCTTCGCCTTCATCGCCGCGATCAGGTCGGCCAGCGTCTTGTAGGGAGAATTGGCATTCACCGAGACCACCGACTGATTCGCCACCGTGAGATAGAAATTCCAGTCATCCATCTTGGTGTCGAGCAGGCCGGAAACCGCATAGGTGCCGATATCCTTGGCCGCGCCCGAGGTCCAGGTATAGCCGTCCTTCGGGGCTTCAAGCGCGGTCTTGGAGCCGATCGAGCCCGAGGCGCCGGGCTGGTTCACGACAACGACCTTCTGGCCCAGGGCGGTTTCGAGTTCGGAGGCGGTGACGCGGATCACCTGGTCGGTGGAGCCGCCGGCAGCCCATGGCACGATCACGGTGATCGGCTTGGTCGGCTTCCAATCCTGCGCCTGGGCCGCCGGAACAGCCATCAGGGCAGCGGCGCCAAGCGCCAGGCCAGCCATAGCCGACCTCAGAATAAGGGTAGTCATCGTGCGCTCCTCCGTTTATCGGGCCCCGGACGGGACCTCGTTCTTTGTGGCGCACAGCATTCCGTTCCGCACAGCGGTTGTCAACGGCTAAGTAACTGAACGGTTACGAATTTGTTGCGGACGGCTCTCAGGCCCGCAGATAGCCCAGCAGCACGTTGACGCAATGCTCGGTGCGGCTCTTCAGCTCCGCCGCCGAGCCGAGGTCGCGGTCGAAAATGGTGGAAAGCGTGTGGATATTGGAAAAGTAGCAGGTGCCGAGCGAAGCAATGGTGAGATAGACATGCACCGGATCGACGCCCTTGCGGAACACGCCTTCGCGCTGGCCGCGATCCAGCAGGTCGCGGATTACCGCCAGCAGCGGCGAATAGAGCTGCTGGATCTTTTCCGAGCCGCGCAGATAGCTGGATTTATTCAGGTTTTCCGCGCTCAACAGGGCGATGAATTCCGGGTTACGGGCGCAGAAGCGGAAATTGAACTCCATCAGGTAGCGCATGCCGTCCACCGGCTTCATGCGCGCCACATCGATGGTGTGCTCCTCCTCGCGCATCCGCGCATAGGCGCCTTCCAGCACGGTGAGCCAGAGGCCCTCCTTGTTGCCGAAATACTCATAGATCATGCGCTTGTTGGAGCCGGACCGCGCCGCGATCTCATCCACCCGCGCGCCGGCCAGGCCATGGGCGGCGAATTCGACCAAGGCCGCATCCAGGATGTTGCGCCGCGTCACGTCCGGCTGGCGCGGTTTGGCGGTCCCTGATTTGACCGGACCAGGCTTTGCAGGGCCGGGTTTTACAGCAGCAGGTTTGGCGGCTTTGGACTTGGTCATGGACGAACTCCCCTCGCCCAGTCTTGGCGGGCAAGAGGCAGTCTTGCCGGGCGAGGGGGGGCGGCGTCAAGCCGGGGCAACCGGCCTTACGGGCAGGTGCTGCCGCCGTTATAGCTGATCGAGCCCGTGGTGGAGCCGCCGGAACTGAAGCAGGTGCCGCTGCCGATTACATTGCCGGTCGATCCGCCCAGGATGGTGACCGCGCCGGTATTTGAAACGACGGCGGTATGCAGGTTGGTCGTGCCGCCCGAAGCGCTGACCGTATTGCCGGCCAGCAGCGCGCTGCTGGCGGCAGTCGGCGACACATTCAGGCCGATGGCATTCGTGCCGCCATTGCTGGTGCCGGTAATGGTGTTGTTCCGGATTGTAATATTCGTGCCGTTCAGCAACAGGATGCCCGCGGCATCGAAGCCGTTGGAAATGCCGGTGAGCGTGCTGTTGGCAATGGTTGCGCCGCTGACGCCACCATCGATGACGACGCCGCTGGCGCCGCTGCCGCCGGCCGTCGTGTTGGTGACGGTCATGCCGCTCAATGTGCTGTTGCTGCCCATGGAAACAGCGGCGGCAACACCAGCGGCGACCTGGCCATTGATCGTGGCCGATGCCGTGGTGAGTAACGCCGTGCGCCCCGTGGCGGTGCGCACGCCCAGCGTGCCGGCGCCCATGACCGTCTGGCCGCTGTTCAGCGTCACAGCGTTGGTGCCGGTATTGAAACTGCCGACCAGGATGACAGTGGAATTCGCACCGGCGGCGGTTACCTCGCCCGCCAGGGCCGTACCGGCCGTCAAGCTGCTGTTGACCACGGCAAGCGTCTGGCCGCCCGTCGTCTGCGTCGCCACTTCAGGCGCACCGAAACTGCCGGCACGGGTGACGACATCGATATCGCGCACCACCGGATCAGCCATGCGGCGTTCCATCGGCGTCAGCCGCGCGGCCGGCTTGCCATAGACCTGGAGCGGAATACGCAGGCGGGCGGTGAGAAAGCCCTGGCTGCCGCGCGGCTCGTCATGCT
>VFQP010001298.1_pt1 | contig 34482 bp, 29 predicted proteins | sample 3512351 | NCBI WGS metagenome assembly VFQP01 (sample SAMN10412372, study PRJNA504923) | tailings metagenome | isolation source: Relicate 1 Philex TSF1 revegetated site | place: Philippines: Tuba, Benguet | collected 2017-08-29
AATTAGGTGGTCAGTTTGCCACGGAATCACATGGTCAGTTTCTCCGAAATATACATATATTCGTCAAAACAAACAATACAAGCTAAAATTTCCGAATATTTTTCGGAAATCAACCAAATACTCCTAGCTTTACGATCAAGATCAACACCAATTAAAGCTCAGGCTGTTATTTTTTCGATACACGTATCCATATGAAAGAACTTGACCCAACCGACCTGGCCATTTTGAGACTGCTCCAACAGAACGGGGAACTGACCCACAGGGAATTGGCACTCCAGGTACACAAGGCGGTAGCAACGATCAACGACCGTGTGAAGCGGCTGAAGGAAATGGGCTATATTAAAAGGACGGTAGCGATTTTAGATCGCAAAAAGATCAACAGGGGCCTGATTGCTTTTAGTCAAGTGCTGCTCAACGACCATACCCATGAAACTTTGGGTAATTTTGAAAGGGAGGTCTCCAAGTTTCCAGAGGTGATGGAATGCTTCCAGATGACAGGTTCCTTTGACTTTATCCTTCGGATTGCCACCAGTGATATGGATGCTTACCATGATTTTTACCGTAATAAGCTGTCATTATTACCCAATATCACCACGGTACAGAGCTTCTTTGTGCTTTCGGAAACCAAGAGCGATACGGCCTATCCGCTGTAAATGGTTTACCAGCGTAATTGATCTTTCAATTTAAAGGTATCAATTTTTCGTAACTCAATATATAGTTATATTCTTTTAAAACTCATTCCTCATGTGATAATAAAGCATAATCGCCAACCTCCCTTGAGTACCGTTGTTTGGACTTACACTATGAACACCATATGGATCAAAAATCATGGTTGCGCCTTGCTGAGCTGAAAATGCAGTATACCCCTTCATTGCCATTAGCTCTGTGTCTGCGTATTTCATGTGGCTATTTTCTTTTAGATGACTTCCTTTGACATATCGGAATTCACCACTTTCGGGATAAACATCATTCAAGTAAATCGTAATTCTCAAATCGCGGCAGTCGGTAAGTTGATGATCTCGATGCCATTGTACATAAGGCATTGGATAAGGTGTAGTAAACCTAAGCCGAATATCCTTCAAAATTGGCTTTCCTAGCTTAAGTGAAACCATTAAAGCAAACATTTTTTGCTCCAACATCCCATTGGTTTCAGGGGTTAAAAAACATGACTCAACGTCAAAGAAAACAGTACTGAAAATTCCTTTATCAACACCATCTTGCCATAAAGAAAGATTAGATTTGATTGCATCTTCGCTTTCCTGCACTATTTTAATAAGCTGTTTTTGATCAAACAATTCATCAATCAAAATAATCCCATCCTTCAGTAGACTATCCTTTATTATTTCCATTTTTACCAGAGATTAATTTCTTGTAAGCGGTAAGTCCCATAATATTAGCATAAACTGAAGCTTTGATTTCAGGCAACCGCTCTTTAATCGTTCTAATGCATTTGTCGTAGCCAGGAACATAGCTTGTAAAAGGAAAATCCGAACCCCAAGTCAGTCTATCAGAACCAAACATCCAGAGCAAGTTTTCAAGCGAATGCCAACCTTTCATATCCATATATGGCCACTCTGAGCGACTTAGCTGATACTCCGAAGATAGTACAAGATTTACATTCTTATAATGTTGCAAACCCCAAAGTGTATACCTATCCATTGTTGGAATTGGCAACATAAGACGTGGGCGTCCGTGACAATCGTAATAGGCACATTCAATAGATGTGGAAATCATGGACGCTTCTATAAAAAGCTGAGTATCCGGACAGGCGTTCACTAAATATGGCAAGAATTTTGAATCCCATACTGTAGGTCTGGCAAAAATTGACATACTATATTCAGTTACTCTATTCCATAAACAGAGAGAAGGTATCGACTCTGTTATAATTAGTTGTAGAGGATTGGATAGCACTCCTAAATTTTCAATTTTGATTGCTGAAATACCAACATTTTTATATTCATCTAAGTCGCTTTCCCATATTGGAGATGCATAATCGATTTTCGGCACCACGATTAACCTGTCACAATAGTTTCTTCCTATCTTTAGTATCTCTAGATGATTAGCTAAACCAGAAGGAAGTTCAGATATCAATACCGCCTTTTCTACGCCGTGTTGGTCCATTGTGCTGAGAAGGTCAAGCACGTTGAAATTACTATTGTTATATCGTATTGAACAATCGACAATCATTTAAACACATAAGCGTTAAGGGTGGACCAATCCTCTTTTATTATTTTGAAAATGCTATCAATAAAACGTCTATTATAGCTGCATATGACGTCAAGCGGACCTCTGTCTCCTTGAGTAAGAAAACGATCTATATAATCATCATGCATTTCACCCATGCAGAAACTCGTACACACAGCCGAATAATTGCATCCCTTACAATAATTACCTTTGGTTTTGATATTGGTTAGCATTGTTTCATCCCACTCTGTCCTCATTTTAAACGTTGGACAGGGAAGCAGATTTCCATCAGGTTCAATGCCTTTGATATTGATATCGATAGTACAATTAGAATCCATCGAATTTTTACAGGTTTTAATTTCAGGATAACTAGAAAGCAAGATATTTTTCAATTTGACTTGTGTGTACGTCTCTATCCTGCGTGGCTTTCCCGAAGCATAATCTTCAATATTGTTCTTTAATAATTTCAATTGTGCATCGAGTAAATAATCAAAATACATTTTTAATTGCACAAGATCCTCGTTCCCCACAACGTCCAGTGGCTTGAGATAAACAAACCGCTCATCGAAATTTGTTACAAAATATTCAAACATCTCAAGCATCTTAGATGGATCAGTAACTACAGCTATAGGCCCACATTCAATCCCAAAATTTTTCATTTTAAGATAATTTAGAGAAACTAAAGCGTGCGTATTGTTTGAATTGATATAATTGCGATGCATATCATGTATTGCTTGGGAAGCATCCATAGAAACCCCAACTACTATTCTATGCCTTTTCAAAACTGTGGCTATTCCATCATTGAATCGTGTACCGTTTGTTGTAACAGCGTACTGAAACCTATTGGAATGCAAAGATAATATTTCACATATTTCATCTATGCTTTCGTATTTGATAAGTGGCTCTCCGCCATAGAAGGTTACGTTAACAGTTCCAGACGTCAATTCGAGGCATTTAAGCAGACTATTTACAATAGCGATCGATTGAGTTGTCTTTTTGTTTGGAGAGGTTATCATCTTCATCACTTTACAGTAATCACACCTAAGGTTACAACTCTCAGTGATAAAAACGATAACACTCATACCGTCATTAATTTTGAAGTTATTTATGCAAGTATCCACCTGGCTTAGCTGGCCGATATAATCTTGATAGTCTAACGGATCGAACGCTGTATCAAACAACGTCCACTTACCTTTATCATCAATAGCTACAAAATAGTCTTCATATTTAATGAACTGAACATCCATAGAACTATCTAATTAGCGATTATTCTTCACTTCTTTTGATTTGATCTTCCTCTTGTTCTTCAACAAAGGCAGAACTACCCGGCCAGCGGTCATTTTGGTTCCAAGGATTGCCACCATCCTGATTACTTTTTTCAATATCAGAAGGCATTACCTCGATTGTTTTGAATTTTTTTTGCGTGCTTTGATTTTCCATATTTGATTAATTTAATTGTTTCATCTTTTCAACAAATAATCCAGTATATCTTCTTTTCTATAATAAAACAACCTGAATAACATCTTTTCTCTCCTTTTAAGCTCTCCACAGACCATTGCAATATATTGCCTTTCCCTATCACCCTCCCTCGAAAACTTTTCGACAAATTGGGTATCTAATCTGGAGAAGCAAATTGGGGTACTACACAAGCCTCGAATTTCACAATTCTCACAAATATTCAAGCGTTCTAAACAGGAATTAATATATTCTTTGCCTCTTTGTTGGATAAGCCTCGTATTTTGGCACTCGGTAACGTCACCATTTCGTTCAATCGAATGCATATCAATACCACATCTGCTTTTGGGTGTATCACCACATGCTTTCGAATAAAAGCCCGGAAAAACTTTGCCACGCAACAGCAATTCTGTCAAATTTTCGCTGATTCTTCGACCAGTCGTTTTATATAAATCAATATTCTTTTCTAACAATCTTAACTGATTATCGTAAAAATCCCGAAGGTAATTTTGCAGCTCGTGGATATCTTCAGTACCCTCAAGTTCTAACGGAGCTAGCAAAAAGGAATTTATCCGTAGTGTTTCCGTAAAATACTTGTAGATTTCAAGCATTGATTTTGCATCGGAAATAACACAAAATACTCCGAAGGAAATCTTATGTTCTTTAAAAATTTTAATAGCAGTTAACGTATTTTCGAAACTACCTTTTCCATTGGCAAAAGTTCGATATTTATCATGAATATATTGTAAGCCATCAATCGATACCGTTACACCGATTGCATATTTTTTAATCACTTCCAAAACTCGATTATTGATGACTGTTCCATTTGTTGTCAAATGATAACGTATTTGATTCAAAGGAAAAACTGAACTTATCTTTCTACAGAACTCGTCAACCAATTCTATCTTAAGACAGGGCTCACCTCCTTGTATATGGATTTCTGTCAATTCGTTTATTTTAACTAATGACTTTACCGATTCCACAACTCTTTCTATATCTAAATCTTGATATTCTTTTGCGTGATGAGTTAACTCCTCGAAGCGACAATATGTACACCTTAAATTACAAACATTAGTAAAGAACACTGTTATTACCTTATTTCGAGAAACTAGGGATTTATCGAATAAACTTTGAGAAACTCCATCTAAATCCTCTAAGGGATGAACGCCTTCTATAATTTTCCACTTACCAGTATCATTATTGAAAAGCACGGTAATATTATCCTCTACAGAGGTTATTATTTGTAGTTTTGACAAGGTTGAGTAGCGTAAATCTTCCATCACTTAAATGATTACAGAATAAAGCTAAATAATTTTACTCATAATATAAAACTGATTATCAGAAAATTATACTATTACTGATCTTAAATATTACGATTATTCCTACCCAAAGAAACAATGGCGTTAATTTTCTTTCAGTTGCTTTAACAATATCTCCTGGATATCCTGTTTGATGGATAGATAATTATCATTAATCTCTTCATCGGTCACTGACCTTACTTTTGGTATACTAATTAGCGCGGCATCCTCTCTCTTCAGCTTTTCATGATCGTTCACAATCTCGGCATGGAACATTTTCTGTGGGATTTTCTGGTCGGGATTATCGGCGACTAGTCCTACAAATTCACCAGAGGAAAGCGAGGCAATCTTACTGGCTGGTATGGCGGCATCTAATTGCACGGACTTACTGATAGAGGTATCGGAACTGTTGATACTCATCGAAGTACGCTCCTGCATGATCTTGCCAAAGGTATCGGAGAGTTTCTTCGCTCCTTCTCCGGTCACCTGCCCACTGATCAGATTTCCCGATACCCCAGCGATGATATTGGCCTGTTCCGCTCCATATTCCTTTTTCAACTGTTCGATGGACTGGATCCCCATCGTACAGCTTACCAAGTTACTCCTGGCGGTGGTAATGGTCGGCACCAGATCGGCTACCAAAGTGGGATATTCGTCAAAGACCAGACTGCATTTGAGCTTGTTCTTCTGATTGACCAGCTTCAGGATACGGTTGACATACAGTGACAGCACTGCTCCATAGACTTGGCTTTTCTGCGGATTATTGCCCAAGCAGACCAATTTAGGGGCCTCGGGGTTATTGATGTCCAGTGAAAAATCACTACCGCTCAGCACATAGTAAAGTTTAGGTGAAACCAATCGAGCTAGATTGATTTTGGTATTACCTACCTGCCCTTCCAATTGGTCCCATGCTTCATTTTTCCAGGCAGAAATAAACGGGTTGATTAGCGCTTCAATCTCCGATTGTTCTTTCAATAAGGCAAACAATTGCTTGTACTCCACCAGGATCAGCTCGATGACATGTGGTAAGGTGCAATATTTGCCTTCCCGATATTTACGCAGATACCAGATGACCGCGGTCACCAAATTGATGGAACTCTCCACAAAGAACTCGCCCTGCTTTTTGATCCAGTCCCTGTTCAGACCCAGCATGATGGTACGGGAGGCTTCTGCCGCATCGGAGATATCCGACATATTCTGCGGTTCCAAAGGATTGCAGCGATGCATCAGCGTATCAAAATCGATGACATAGCATTGCGGTTTAATTGGATAGTTCTCCGCATATTGCAAAAGTTTGTTATAGGCCAAGGTACTCAGGTCGGGGTATTTGAAATCATAGACCAGCATCACAAAACCTTTGCTCAGGTGCTGGTCAATCACATGGCGGATAAAGAAATAGGTCTTGCCCGCTCCTGCCGAACCGGACAGTAAAATACTCCTGAAGGGATTGATGATGTTCAGCCAGCCTTGCCTTTGCTTCCCTTTGAGTTGATATTTCGTAGGCAGGTTGATGCTGTATTCATTCTCCAACAACCTTTCCTCCTGTGGAAAGGTCTCGTTCAGCGCATTGAAGATATCCTGGTCGAGCTTGGCATGAATCAAGCGGCTCAAACGGATGCCACCGTTCAGGATCAGCAGATAGCCCAAGAGCGTCAGCAGCATATAGCCTAAAGCAAAGTGCTCATGCCCTGTTGAGAACCATACCAAGCAATGCGCCAATCCATAACAGGGCAAGCCCAAGGTCATCATCCACAGGATCGGTCTCAACGCTTGTTGTTCTGATTTTTTCCCTTGGCTACCCACCAACGAAACCACCAACAATAACAAAGCGATGGCCTTGATCTGCCAATACCCCGAAAGCATGGGCATGGCAAGCCACTTCAGCACCATACGATCCAGCCAGATCAGGCTCAGGCCCCAATCCCTAAAAGCGGCATGGCAATAACTGTAAAAATGGATGGCCAAGATAGCCATGCTCAACAACCTGGTCAGGTCCATGATCTTTCGCAAGCCCTGAATATCTTCTCCTGTTTGCATTCTCTCTCCTTTATGATGATGGATGGTGACGTTTTCTTCTTTTCTTCCGTTTTTTGAAGGCCAGTGGCACGACACTGAATTCTTCTGGTGTTTTCAGCAAGATTTCCCATAGGTTTTCTTTGGCAATGGACTTAGGCATGCCATCAGTTGATGTGGTTGGATTGATTGTTAACGGTTGCATTTTGTGCGCTGCTTGTTGCTGCCAGCCCAAACGCTGCTCCAATCCCTTTAGGCTATAGGCCTTACCCAATTGACTGCCGTTCATCACCAATTGGTGCCTGTGATCGACAAAGGTCAATCCGTAGGTCCTGCCCTCGGCATTGATCCGATAGATGACCGAAATTTCCTGCTGCTTTAATTTGGCCATCAAAGTTGCACGGTTTTTGGGAAAAGCCTGTACTGCCCGATCGATGGACAATTTGAGCATCGCCCGATAACGTTGTTTGAGGGCTTTGTTCTTTTCAAACTTTTTTTCCAGCGCATCTAATGTTGGCTTCCCATAAATCGCGCTGGCTTTGACCGAAGCGCCCATAGGCTGCCCCTTTTTGTCCAGCGCCTGATAGCTCAATCCCCTGCCCTGAAACATCTTGGTTCCTTCGGCTCCACGACTGGCCATCACTCCATAACAGCCCAGTACCGCATTGTATTCTGCCAGGCTGGAGAATTTATAGCTGCCCATCACTTTGCCCACGATATTGCTGATCGCCCTTTTGGTCTGCTGCTTGCCATAGGTCAATTTCTCCAGTTTCAGGCCGATGATATCCATCAACTGTTGTTGCTGTTTTCTGCCTTCCGCTTTGACCAATCCGTAGTCGATTTCCATTTCCTTTCTCGCTTTTTCCGATTGGTTCCTACCGAGGTTATTGAGATCGATCCGCTGGCCGTCCGCCTGCACATTGACCGTGGCGATATGGATATGTGGATGCCCAGCATCATGGTGCTGATAAACTAGATAAGGCTGCTCACCGAACCCGATCTTACCTAGGTAGGTTTCGGCCAATTCCATCAGCTTTTCTTTACTGAACTTTTCGCTAGGATCAAAATTCAGGGAGATATGTAGCGCATTGGTCTTGACCCTTGGGTTCTTCTCGAGCAGCTTTTCGAAACGGGCCAACTTCTGGTAAAAATTCAGGTCGTCAGCTTCCAATCCAAAACCAGTGGCACCGATACACTGGGCCATACCTTCCTTTACTTTTTGCTCATTGTACTGCAACACCCCACGGATGCTTTTACCGCTCTTTATTTTTGCAACCATCGTCTGGACATTTGGGCAATCAGGTTCATGACTATCTTCAATTGGGGCATGATGGAGGCGAAGAGTTCAGCTACTTTCAGTCCGCTGCTGCTTTTCTCTACATCGGTCTTACAGCTGTTGAAGTAGCGGGTGACCTGGTTGATGTTGATGCCGATACGGCGGAGTTCTTCCCTGATGGTCGATAGCGTCTCCATGGGTGCATCCATGGTGGCATCTTTATGAAAGTAGATGATCTCCTGTTTGGACAAAATACGCCTGACCACTTCGCCCAATGTCCGACAATCGCTCTGCTTACAAAGCCGGTCCAATTCCGTCCGCTCGGCTTCGGTTATCCGAAAGCTCACATGGTGGCTCAGCACTTCATTTTGTTGCTTTAGTTTCTTTCTTCCCATCTCTTCTATTTTTAGCTGGCAAGTTCCGCCGCCCAGCTGTACCGGCCGACTTTGGAGGGAAAGGAAAGATTTTCGTATACGAAAATACATCTAGCTGTATGCAAAAATCAGCATACCCGTTCCCCAAGGTCTGTGTTTTCCAGTTCTGCTACTACTTTAGTTATCTCTTTAGAATTTTGCCAATCGTTCGGCACGTTTCTGTTCCTGCCTGCGGTCAAATATCCAGTCGGCAGCCAGTACTTTCCAGTTTGGGATGGGCTTGCCAGTGACCGTTTCCCAATCCAGTTTTTGATAGTGGTTGTAGAAGCGTTCGGCTTCCTCTGGCATTTGTTGCTGGTCGAAATAGACGGCCACAAAACTCGGATGTGGTGGTACTTCTGTACCGTAACCTAGCTGCTTATTTCTTGTTACTTTACCACTGCCACTTGGTGATTTTCTCGAAGCAAAAGTGAGCCGTTTCGCCCTGCGTTTCATGCGACTTTCAACTGCTGTATATGGCTAGTACTTTCCATCAATTGGATGATTTCCTGATAATCGTAATAGGTGATCCCGCCGAGTTTGGTGAAGGGTATGATCTTTTGATCACGGAGGTATTGAAGCTTGCCCGCGGAGATGTCGAGCAGTTTGCGGACTTCGCCTGCTTTGAGCCAACGTTTGGTCGGTTCGGCAATCTTGTCTTTGAGCAGGTAGGAGATTTCTTTGAGCAGTTGCGCCTTGAATTCGATGAGGTCACCGATGGTGATCAGTTGGTCTCTTTGGAGGGAATGAGGTGGTTGGTTTTCTTTGAATGCGGTCATGATTGAAATAGATTAGATTGCAAAGTTGCATTGCCATACGACCAATATTAACCAACTGGGTCGGAGTAGGAAAACCAAAATTGGGCAGGTATTGGTATATTCACTTCTGAAATACTTCTTGAACACTTTGAAAATTAAGTAAAATGGGGTTGGAAATTGACAATGCAATAAATTATGGCAGGAAAGAAAGCTTTTGTTCTAAATAATAGTGAAGATTCAAAGGACCTTACACGTAACAATCACTATGTACCTCAGTGGTACCAGAAGGGATTTTTAAGTAAGGAGAATAAGCTTTTTTATTTGAACTTGACACCCGACGAGATTACTTTGCCGAGCGGTAAAATCTTTCGACACAACGACACAAAGATTTGGACTCCAGCGCAGTGCTTTTATGAGTATGACCTGTACACCACTTTTTTCGGATCTTTCATCAGTGACTTAGTGGAACGGGATTTATTCGGCGAAATTGATGCGATTGGAGCGAAGGCTGTCAAAGCATTCATTGATGGCAATCCCTCAGATCAGCATGATCATTTCCTGGATTTTTTCCGATATATCGATGCCCAGAAAACGAGAACTCCTAAGGGACTTACTTGGCTTAAAGAAAAATATGCAGCTCTTGATCAATTGAACCTTATGGCTGAGATGCAGGCAATACAACAGCTGCATTGTACCATTTGGCTGGAAGGCACTAGAGAAATTGTCAGTGCTAAAAATTCACGAACCAAATTTATCATCTCGGATCATCCGGTCACAATCTATAATTATGCTTTTCCTCCAGGATCGGTAGAATGTATGTATCCAAGAGATCCGTCAATTGCACTTAAAGCATCACAGACTATATTTGCACTCGATCGAGACCACTGCCTAATATTGACGAACTATGAGTTTGCAAGTGATCCCAAACTTAGTGATCCTAAAAATAAGAGGACAAATGCTCGAAACTTTGGAGAAACTCTTGTAAGGACAAATGCTTTTCTTCGTGACAGAGCGCTCGACGAAAGCCAGGTTTGTGAGATCAATTACGTCATCAAGCAAGGTGCGCGTCGTTACATCGCCGCTGAAGAAAAAGAGTGGCTTTATCCTGAAAAAGATAGAAGCATTAAGTGGGAAGATATTAAGGAAACTCTACTACCTCCAGCAAACAAGGTCTATGAATTTGGCGGAGAAATGTTCGTAGGTTCAAAAAGCGGCAAGGTCCATTATCAAGATGCTTTTGGAAGAACCTCAGGAAATATTGACTATCTTAATAAAGCGCTGCCCACCAAGGATATCAAACCTAATGACAATTGTCCCTGTGGGCAGGGTAGAAAATATAAAAACTGTTGTAAAAGCAAAGACTTCTCCAAGCGACCCGCTTGGAATGTGTACAGTATTAGAGAACGCAATCTTTTTCTTTATGAGGAAATTTGCGAAATATTAGGTTTCAACGACGGAAAAGAATGGGACGATGTCAGGCGAGAACTTGACGACGAAAAGGTTAAGCAAATTCATCTTGCCTTTGGTAGCTTATGGCCAACCGAGACCGATATCATCAGCTTACTTCCAAAATCAGATGGTAAATTAAGGGCAATTTATTCTGGCGTTGTAGATGTAAGAACTATACCACAATATGTCACCACAGCAACGTTATATTTTGATGAAATCATAATTCATCATCCTTTTATTAATCCCAAAAATATGAGTGCCGAATATAGCCCGACGGAACGGCCGTCCATTTACAGGCAACATACTTTAAAAACAATCGCCCTACTCTTCATGCTTCATCCCTTTATTGCAGCTGGAAAAGTAAATTTAGTACCAGATCCTGTGATATTTAACAAGCACCTACGCTTTGAAGTGACCAAAACCGCGAAAAAACGCCGTATTGGCCTTGATATCAATGAGCAGGAGATGGAAAAATTTGGCAAAATCCTAGCAGAAGATCAAGAAAGGATGCTCTATAACCTATCTCCTGCTCAGAAGCGCTCACAGATTATAAAAACTTATCCAAATGCGAGCGATGAAATTGTCAATGGGATGATTGAATTGATGGAAAAAAAGAGAATGGAGGATCCATTGAGCTTACTCCAGGACGATCTCTATGAAAATGGAGGACAAATCGATATCAGCACTATGGGGCCCAACTATGAGATGTCTCTTTTCTTGGCAAAAATTACCGGTGCGGTGTTGATCACGGACAGTCCAACGCGTTGGGAAGAATTCACAAATGGCCAACAACCTCATGGTGCCTCCAGCCAAACCCATTGGCAAAGTCTTATTTCGACTATAAGTAAAATAGATTTCCCGTTTGTTCTCGACTTACATATTATTTCAGAACTTTGGAGAAATGGAAAATTCGGTAAAATGAGAAGCGTTTGGCAAAATCTCTACCGGGTTATCAACAGTAGCTCGCAACTAAAAATCGCTGATTCCACTAAAGCTCTTGAAAAAGAACTACTGGACGCCTGTGAAGAGGCCAAAAAAGACTTAGCTTCTATGAAAGCACACCCAGAAATGGAAATTGAAAAATATCAATTTGAAGCTTCATTCTCACCCATTATTCCGACAGGAGGAATTGCCGATCAGAACGTCTTACGTTTTTTATTGGCTTGTGGATTGGATGAATATGCTAAAAGTGTTCCATTAGCAATATTCCTAGATATTAGAAATTTGAAGAATTAAGCAAATCTACATAGAAACAGAGGCTATGATAAGTTGCCCAATAATAAGTCTGAATTAAACTTTAAAATGATACTAAATCTCTCTCAATCCCAGAATCTTTGCCAGTGTGTTACTGATTGCAAAAACTCTGGAGAGTTTTAATTCGACCATATTTCCGATATAGTTTGGCTCGGAGAACATAGTTAATACATCTCCCTCAAAGATGTATTCCTGCTTGGCTAACTGAAGTGCATATGATCTGAATTTTTGATATTGATAGTAGGTCTGGAATTTTATGGAGCAATATTCTGCATTGATAATTTGCGTCTTTATATTCCATTTCTTTTGAGCAAGGGCGAGGATTTCCCTTTCTTTTTCTTCCTTCTCGAGATAGTATTTATCGAAGAAATGATCATCATCATGATTGCTATCGTAATTGGCTGTACGGTCCCAGTCGATCAAGATATGATCGGTAAAATTAAATTCATATTTTCCTGCCAGGCCATCGATGCCGTCAAGCAAATACTGCCAATTCTCCTTAACTCCGTATCGAAGACGTTCGACAATCCAAATGATGGGTGCATTCTTTAAATTTTCTTCCGCCATCCGTTCGGTTTCAGGGATGGTATTTAATATTTCTTTGCAGTGATAGTCGGCACATGAGGCGAAGTATTTCAGGATTGCGCCTGACAGATCGAATAAAGATTCATTCCGATAAGCAAACTTGTATTTTTCCAAAACCGATGCCATCTCCTTGTACATCGCTTTATGATCTTCGCTTCCTTTCAGATCTAACGTGTTATGCCAGTTAGTACTCCTATAGACTTCCGCCTCGCGCTCAAATTTCGATTTACAAGTCAAAAATAATTGCTCCTGGACATACAGGTTGAATAAAAAGTCGTCCACAGCGTAACCGATTCGCATGTGCCAGTTATGGTTGTACCTTTTTAGATCGTCGTAAGAGGTGGTATAAAATAAGTATTTGCCAATGAGGATATCTTCAGTGGCTGTTTTTAGCACTTTATGGTACACTGATTTATTTACAAAACTTGGGTAGTCTTGTTCGCGAAGAAAATCTTTGAGATTTCGAAAACTGTCTTTAAACTTATTTGCAATAAATTTCAACTCTGCACACACAGCGTCAATGATCAACCTATCTTCAGAATTTTGCCTTATCATATTTCCGACTAAAACATCTAGTTCGGACAGTAAGGGATAATAATCTGCGATCAACTTAAATTGTGATCCAGCAGGATTTTGTTTGGTAAAGCATTCATTAATGATCAATCCCAGCGCGTAAATATCTGCCGACAAACGAATATTTTTAGCGTTGTTTTTTTGCTTCTGTTCTGGAGCAACATAATTGCGGTTAGCGAGAAGTTCATTTTCCTTTGTTATCCCATACACTTTAAAATGGGAAATGCCGAAATCCGCTAAGACAAGTTCATTACCATTGATCAGGATGTTTTCTGGCTTTATATCCCGATGAATTATTTTTTTGGAATGGATGTATTTAACAGCGTTGCAAAGCTTTAACAGATATTTAATCAATTTATCTACATCTCGCTCTTCATTGATTACATCCCGCAATGTTTTGGGATAATTGGCCATGACGTAACAAGGCATATCACCCAAACTGCCCTCTGAGATGACTTTTACAATATTTCTATGGTTAGTGTTTTTGCAAAATGCGATTTCATTTTCAAAACGTCGTACTTTGCTCTTATCTTTAGAATTGATGAATTTAATTGCAAACTGCTTACCGTCTGATTCTGCCAACCAAACTATTCCAGAACCTCCACCTCCGATTTGATCGTTCAGTATATATTTTTGGCCTTCAATTTCAACGGCACTTTTCTTTTTTAGCATTTTAGGTTGTAGTATATGATTGCCTTAAATGTAAATATCATGTCCGTTTTTAAAAAATTTAATCCGTATCTTTATGCTGATTGATTAGTTCTTTAAACTGCTTCAAAGCTTGATACAAACAGCAGGTAGCTTTTTCGGCTACCTATTGACAAAGACACTACATAAAACACTGACTTTCAGGAGTAATAACCTCTATAGATTTAATCCCAGCGGGATCACAAAGATCACCAACAAAACGTATAAAAACCCTGCAATCGCACGATTAGCAGGGTTTTTGCTTTTACGGCTTTACCAAAACTCGCACGAATTCCCCAAAAAAAAGGTGCGTAATTCGGTGAGACGTCTAATTGTATTGCTTAAAACTACGTGCCTAATCGAAGTTCAACATTTATATTATTCGTCAATATTTCTAATCGCCTTTATACTAAAATGGTACAGCATAATTTCAACTTGTAAAACCATGAAACAGGCTAAATAAATTCATTTTTTCGATAAATAATTTGAGCGATTGAAATTAATCCATATATTTGCACCTCCTTAAACGAAGGAGATTCCGTAGCTCAGCTGGTAGAGCATTACACTTTTAATGTAGTGGTCCTGGGTTCGAATCCCAGCGGGATCACAGATGGCCTTCCAACGGAGGCCATTTTTGTTAAATACCCTCCCATATCGCTAAAAGGGGATCATGTACAAAATCTGGGATCAGAACCAAAATTTGTGGACTAAGCAAATAATTTAGTTAGCCTGAACAGGAAAAAGTTGATATCTCCTACGCCCCTGAACTGTGATCTGAATGCCTTGATTTTAGCATTGAATGACTCCACCTTGTCTTTAGACTAGCATTTTATATACTCCTATGTTTGGTATTATGTGTTTATAAATAAAGTTGTACGTAAAAGTGTATTACAAATCAAAAACTCGTACATAAAAATGTATATTTGTTCTTTTTAAACAAGAACGATGAAAAGAACACAATTAGAATTTCTCAAAAAATGGAAGGCAGGCAAGAACCGTAAACCATTGCTTATCAGGGGAGCAAGGCAGGTGGGAAAAACCTGGTTAATGAAGACATTTGGCAGAGAAGAATATGATAAATGTGTTTATGTCAATTTTGAGAGCAGCAACAGATTAAAAAGCCTTTTCGAAGCCGATTTTAATATTCAGCGCATTATGCTTGCCATACAGATCGAAACGGGAATTACCGTAGAGGCAGATAATACGCTAATTATTTTTGATGAAATACAGGAAGCACCCGGAGCACTTACGTCATTAAAATATTTCTACGAAAATGCCCCAGAATATCACATCGTTTCTGCTGGCTCATTACTTGGTGTGGCATTGGCAAAACACACATCATTTCCGGTAGGCAAGGTTGATTTCCTTAACCTTTACCCGTTAAACTTTTATGAATTTATGCAGGCACTTGGCAAAGAAAGGTTTGTGGAACTGCTAAAGACCAACGATTGGGAGCTGATCAAAAGCTTTAAAAATGAATATATCGAACTCTTAAAGCAATATTACTACATTGGCGGGATGCCAGAGGTCGTTAGAAGGTTTGCTGAAAATAGTGACTTTGCAGAGGTTCGGGAAACCCAGAAATCGATACTATCTGCCTATGAGCAGGATTTTTCAAAACATGCCCCACATGAGATTGTGCCCAGGATTAGGATGCTATGGAACTCTATTCCGGCACAATTGGCAAAAGAAAACAAGAAATTTATATATGGCATGATTAAACAAGGTGCCAGAGCGAAAGATTATGAGCTTGCCCTGTCGTGGCTGATAGACTGTGGACTATTGCACAAGGTAAACAGGGCCGACAAACCTGCGCTACCACTAAAAGCCTATGAGGATTTTAGCGCATTTAAATTGTTTCTTGTAGATATTGGCCTTTTGGCCGCTATGGGCAATCTTGAAGTAAAGACCTTACTTGACAGACAGGGCGTGTTTGAGGAGTTTAAGGGGGCGTTAACTGAACAGTATGTCCTTCAACAATTAACTACGAACACACAGGATATGGAAGTAAATTATTGGTCGGCAGAAAATGCCAGGGCAGAGATTGATTTTTTGGTGCAATTGGGAACCAAGGTTATCCCGATAGAAGTAAAAGCGGAAGAGAACCTGCAATCAAAAAGTCTGCGTACCTTTTACCAAAAGTATGGGCCAGAAATCTCGCTGCGCACCTCCATGTCCGATTTCAGAAAAGAGGATTGGCTGGTTAACCTGCCGCTATACGCCATTAACGAACTGCCGAAGGTATTGGAAGTAGAAGGCTTGTAACATTTAAAGGTATGGATCAAATAACACTATTCCGTTCACTGTTCAAAGGTCGTGATGATGTATTTGCCATCAGGTGGAAAAAGGAAAACAAAAGTGGCTATTCGCCCGCCTACAGCTATGATCCATATTATTACAAAAGACACCGCATGGCTGGCGGTACATTCCAGAATTACACCGACAAAAGCCACCTGCCGCTTTCCGATGGGGAGATTATAAAACATCTGGATGGTCAACAGCATATCGGCGTTTATCCCTTATTAACCGATAATACATCTTGGTTTTTGGCTGCCGATTTTGATGAGACCAACTGGAAAAGCGATGCGCTGAAGTTTATTGATGCTTGTAGACAAAAAGGAATTCCGGCCTATCTTGAGCGCTCCTGATCGGGTAACGGTGGCCACGTATGGATTTTCTTTAGCCAGCCCTAACTGGCAGTAAGAAGCAGGAAATTGTTCATCTCCATATTGGAGGAAGCTGGGGCATTCTCAAAGTTTGACAAGGGTTCAAGTTTCGATAGATTGTTCCCCAACCAGGACTTTCTCTCCGGCAAGGGATTTGGCAACCTCATTGCCCTTCCATTGTTTAAACACTGTGTTGAGCAGGGAAACAGTTGCTTTATTGACACCCAAAATTTCAACCCCTTTGCCGATCAATGGGCCTATCTGAAAAATATCGAACGGGTATCAGCCCTACATTTGGATGAACTGTACCACCAGCTTGGTAACTCCATCCCCAATGCTGATTTACAACACGATGGCTTATCCATTGTGTTGGACAACCAAATCAGAGTGAACGGAAACGCGATTAACCAACCACTGATCAATTTTCTAAAAGAAGAACTAAACTTTGCCAATTCGGAATTTATCATCAGGCAGAAAAGTGGTAAACCTACCTTCGGTATTCCACGTTATTTTAGGCTGGTATCCGAAACCGAGCAAGAGGTTATCCTGCCAAGGGGATTTATAGGCCGGCTCATACGTTTTTGCAGGGAAACAGGCATCGAGCATCAATTTATTGATAACAGAGCCAAACACAGACCAATCCCGTTTTCCTTTCAGGCAACATTGAGAAAACACCAGATAGACGTGCTCGAAACAACAAACAGGAAAGATTTCGGTGTTATTGTGGCACCGCCTGCCGCTGGCAAAACGGTAATTGGTCTGAAAATCATTGCGAATAAACAACAGCCATCACTCATCATCGTCCATAGAAAACAGCTTTTGCACCAATGGGAGCAGCGTATTGAAAATTTTCTGGGCATCCCTAAAAAAGAAATTGGCATTATCGGGCAGGGCAAAGCCAAAGTTGGCAACCAGATTACCATAGCCACCATACAAAGCCTACCGAAAGTAATCGGTGAAATAAAGGATAAATTTGGTACGGTCATCCTGGACGAATGCCACCATGTCCCAGCAGAAACCTTCCGCAATACAATAGATGGAATAAAATGCACATTTCTTTATGGGTTGACCGCAACGCCCATCAGAAAGTACAATGATGATAAGCTGATTTTTGCCTATCTAGGTGATATTATTGCTGAAATTAAGCCCGAACATATCGAAAGCCATCAACATACCAAAATAGTCATCAGAAATACGGAACTCAATGTACCCTACAACTCCAAAACCGACCATTTTGAAACGCTGTCAAAAATACTGAGCAACGACACCGCAAGGAACAAGCTGATAGCCAAAGATATTTCCTCCGAACTGAACCAGGGCAAGAAAGCGGTGGTGATTACCGAACGCAAGGAGCATATTGAGGCTTTAGCGCTTTTGCTAAAACCACATTACGAAACGGTAACCCTAAGTGGCGAAGACAGTGAGAACAGCAAAAAATCTAAATGGAAGATGTTGCACGATGGTAGTTTTCAAATACTCATCACTACAGGTCAGTATTTTGGCGAAGGTTCAGACCTATCCAATATAAGTACCTTATTTCTTGCCTACCCTTTTTCTTTTGAGGGAAAGCTCATCCAATATATGGGAAGGGTACAACGCTCAGAAATCAGTCCGATTATCTACGACTACAGAGATTATCATATCGAATACCTCGATAAATTATTTCTTAAAAGGAACACGTTTTACAGGACGATCAACAAACAGATTTCTCTTTTCGATGAACCAAAAGAAGAAGTAGCTATTCCCGATAATGGACTACTTGTTGTTCAAAAGAAAATTAAGATCAGGATAGAGGAATTAGACTTTCTGTATGGTAGAGCTATTTTTGCTTATCACATCACGGAAATGCACCATCAGCTCGAATTCCATATCGAGAATTTGGAACTTCGCCCAGAATTGGAAGTATTAAAACCTTACTTCGCTAAGATGCTCAAGACCAACCTTATGTCAGTTGATATCTTTGCCGAATATGAGTTTGGGAAATTAGTATCACAATCTGCCACGTCAAGTGATATTGAGCGTATTGGAAAAGAGATCATCGAGGGGGTAAAATTCCGGTTTTTTACCGATACCATATTAAAAAATCCACTTAACAAACAACAGAACATACTTACGGCAAACGATTTACAGGGCGAGCAGCCGTTATACGGGAATGCCGAAGAAATACTGGATGCCATACTCGGCAACAAGGATTACAGACATTCCAGACAGGTTCGTTTTTTGGCTGACCTTCACCAGAGCCAAGTTATGAAGCTTCGTTTTGTGGTCAATCCGTTTTCCTTTGTCTTTCTATTGGCTGGCGAAAACCTTTACCACATCGTACTTGAAACGTTGGATACCGAAGAGGCAACCTATATATGGTACATCGATAAAAGCAAAGCTACGTTGATGCAGAATATGAACTGCATCAACGAAGAGCTACAGATTATTAAAGACAAGGGACGACAGGTGTTTATCACAAACCCACCAAAGAATTTTAGCCGGATTATGCATGACTATACCGATTTGGACAAAGGCTTTGTTATTTGGAAAGCGATGCTGGAAGAAAGGTTGATCTGAGTTTTCCAGAGAAAACAGCAACAATTAAATATTCTTTTTTGTATATTTACACTAGTTCTTTAAACGGCTTTAAGTAAATACAAAATGAAAAAGGTACTAAATTAGGTTACCATTCCACTTGAAAGTTAGTTTTTGTATTGAAAAACAGAAGGTTACATCAAAGAGATACAATCCCAGCGGGATCACGAAATGCGAGCCAAATGGTTCGCATTTTCATTTTTAAGCCTCTTTTTACTGACGAACCTAGCAAATTTTGATTCAGCTTTTTCATTCTTTCATCTCATGTTCGTTCATACCAATCTAGCGGATTATCAAGTGCCACTCTCAAGAGGTTTGGCTCGTTTTAACCATTCTATCCAAATTTAATCGGAACGTTTCTAAACTGTAATCTGTTTAGGTAAATCAATTCTGTTGACTTAATTTCGCGTTACACAAACAAAATATCATGTCTAAAACAAAACTTACCATCAACAATAACGGTTCGGTGAAAATAGAGGGAGATTTCGAAATTGTAGATAGAAACGGAAACGTTTATGGTTTACAAGGAAGAGAAGTTCTTTCGATTTGCCGCTGTGGCCTTTCTAAAAACAAACCTTTTTGCGATGGCTCGCACAACGGCCATTTTGAACATGAGGCAGTTGCCTTTGATTTGCCTCCTAAAAAAGTTTAATAAAGTAATAGCAGCCTTGCCACAGTGCAGGGCTTTTTAATGCGCCAACAAAATACCTCTCTCTAAGTATAAAATTGCGCTATTCTGTTTATGTTGATTGATGAAACAATGCACCCTATGTTTTACGGAACTCGGAAACATTTTTGCCTGCGTACATTTTAAAGAAGCGGCTAAAATGAGCTGGACTTTCAAACCCCAACTCAAAAGATATTTCCTTTGCTGATTTATCCGTATAATGAAGGTAACGTTTTGCTTCTAACACAATCCTATTCTGGATCAGTTTTGAAGGTGCCTGTTGTTTGAGCAAGGCGAAGATATTGCTAAGCGTTTTTGGCGATTTATGTAGCGCTTCTGCATAATAACTTACGCCATGTTGTTTTTTGAAAGCGCCTTCCAACAACAAGGAAAATTTTCTCACAATATCCATTTTATCTTCTGGGAATTGCTGATAGCTTTCGCTTTGTTTTTTGGCAATACGGGTGGTTTTGATCATAAGGTGCTTTAACAAAGTTCTTAGCATCTCTCCCTGGAAGCTATCTCTAGACTGCCATTCTTCTACAAATACCTTCTCCAATTGCAGCATAGCTTCCTGTTCGAGTTCGTTCAGTTCAATAAACATAGGATGTTGTAGTCCATAAAACAAAAACCCTACACAACCTACTTCTGCATCGTGATCAACAATGCAGTAAAACTCTCTATTAAATTGCCATGCTATCAGCGCTTCGGGATGTTCGAACGAGAAATGTTGATTGGAAATTAACGGCAAAATAGCTGCAGCAGGCATAACGTACGCCACCTCATCTATCGTTACCTTTTGCGCCACTCCTTTATTAAACACAAACGTATTAATAGGGATAGGCGTTGTGGTATTTCGTAGGCCCATCCCCTTGAATTGTTCGTTGTTGATGTGCATGATAAAACGACCCAAAGTACTTTTATCTTCGTATTCTTTAATCATATTTCTAATTCGCTTTCAGGTATAAATGTATCAAAAATACCAAAAATGGGTATCCAAATTTAAGCAGCTATTCACCTGTGGCTATAGCGTTAAATCAACTGTTTTTCTGTGAGTTTATTCACATGACATAACTAATTTCTTTAGCTACAAACGCACTGGTTTTGTTGCTTTCACCCGTGATTATTGCACACAATTTTATGGTTTGGCCATGGCCTGTTGCCCAAATTCAACAAGCTGTGCTGCACCTACATAACCTACCTGTTTCAACACCATTTTTCCCTCCGGATTAAAGAAAAGCAATGCCGGATAAGCCGTAATATCCCATTGCTCTGCCAAGGCTATGCCCTCTCCTTTTTCCATATCGGCAGTGTAATTAACAAAATTTTGGTTGAAATAGATAGCAGCCTTTTTATTCTTGAAAGTAGTAGACTTTAGCAGTTTACAAGGGGCACACCAAGTAGCGTAGGCATCTACAAAAATGTATTTGCCTTCTTTTTTTGCCTTGGCAGCAACTTCCTTCCAAGTGGTATTTTCAAAAACGATCTCGCTACTTGCACTACCCTTTTTAACCGCCAATTTTTGCTGGGCAACTACAGGGTTAGTGGTAGAGAAAGCTAACAGCAATAAGCTAATAGCTAACTTTATTCTTTTTATTTGAAGCTGAGGCATGATACAAGGCTAAAGGTCTTTTTTAATACTTTGTGTAACGGCAGTAAGCAGCTCAGCACTTAGTCGCTGTTTAAAATCCGGGTTGATGTATTCGAAACGGATAGCTCCTTTTCGATCAAGGATAAATACCGATGGTACAGGCAGCAATAGATCGGTATTCATGCCACCGGTAGTTTTAGGAAGCATTTCCCAATAGCCTTTTGGCGCTTTAAAAGCTATGCCAAATTGTTTAGACAAGTTAAGGTCTGCATCAGATAACAATGTATAGCTCAATTTTTCTTTGCTAGCAGATTGCATCAGCCCTTCTGGCTTATCTGTACTCACCGCAATTAACTGGTAGCCTTGCTTTTCAAGTTCTGGAGCTATAGCCTGTAATCCAGAAAGCTGTTTTGAGCAAAATGGACACCAACCACCACGGTAAAAAATTAAAATCGTAGGTTTTGCAGCCACGGCCGCATTTAGGTCGAATTTCTTGCCCAATGCATCCATTAAGCTCGCCGTAGGGATGGTTTCGCCAATTAGCAAAGGACTGATATCTTGTGGTTTTTGAGGAAAAGCAAACGGCAAGCTTTCCATCATCTTTTTTTCTTTCATCATACTGTCTTGCTGTGCTTTAGCTACATGAGATAAAAGTAGGCTAAGGAATAGCATCCCTACTAAAAGGCCTGCAAAAGCTTGTTTTTTGATTGATTTTTTCATGTTTATTGCTGTGAATAGTGGTTATTGATTAAGCCAAGTCTTTGGCCAACGGAAAATCTACAGGAACTTTGGTAACCGAGTGCAAAAGGTTGGTAATGCTCTTATCGCCAATTAAAACAATGGTATCAACCAGATTTTCTTTGGTATAGCCCACTTCCAAAAAACGTTCAATCAGCACAGGATCTGCTTTGCCTCTTGTAAGCGTAATGTTTTGCGTAAGTTTTGCTAGTGCATTTAGCTTTTCGTCAAAGGTGATTGCCGCCGATCTGATCTCGAAGGTTTGAGCCTCGGTAAAACCATTGTTTTTTGCAATTAACGTATGTGCACTAAGGCAATAAATGCAATTATTTACTTGACTTACTACAAGGTTAACCACTTCTTTTTCTCTAGCTGTAAGTGACGAAGGCGCTTGTTGCAACTGGAGATAAGCGCCTAAGGCATTTTCTGAATGGGCCATTGTAGCATATAAATTAGGTACTTTTCCAAAAGTAGCTTTTATTTTATCAAAAATCTGCTGATTAGCTGCAGATACTTCTTCCCTTTGGGGAACATTAAATACTGTTTCCATGTTTTAATTGTTAAACTATGATACAAAGGTATTGGACCAGCAGTTTTATAACAGTATCTATATTTCCCGCCGTGTTGACGAAATTTCCCGAAGCATATTTTTTTTAGGCTATAATGAAAGGTTTTACCGCACTATCCCAAGCCAAAATGGATTAACGCACGTCAATAAAAAGATAAAATTGGACTAAAATAATGCAACTTTGAAACTGGAAAAATGCAGAATGTTGATTACAAAAAAAGCCTTTCTGTTATCAACAGAAAGGCTTTAAAAAAATGGCTTTGATGAATTAAATCATAAATCCGCCAGCAACTTCAATTCTTTGCGCATTGATCCATTTTGAATCTTCTGTACATAAAAATGCCACTACAGATCCAACGTCATCAGGCAAGCCTACCCTACCTAAAGCGGTTTGTCCAGCAATCACTTGGTTAAAATCAGCATTATCTCTTACAAGGCCGCCACCAAAATCAGTTTCAATTGCACCTGGAGCCACGGTGTTAACCCTAATTTTTCTTGAGCCAAGTTCTAACGCCTGATATCTCGACAGCGATTCTATTGCTGCTTTCATTGCTCCGTAAGCTGAATATCCTGCAAAAGAGAAACGAGCTAAACCAGACGAAGTGTTTACAACGCTACTTCCATCATTTAACAAAGGCAACAATTTCTGAGTTAAAAAAAAAGGGCCCTTAAAATGTATATTGGTCATGGCATCTAAGGCTTCTTCGGTAGTTTGTTCGAAAGGCATGTTTACGCCTACACCTGCATTATTTACCAAGGCATCTAGCTTAGCTCCATCAAAGTGATCATTTAGCAAAGTAGATAATTGTGCTACAAATGCATCAAAACCAGCCATACTAGCAACATCGAGCTGTAAGGCGAAAGCTTTTTTACCGATGGCAGCAATTTCAGCAACCACAGCTGCTGCATCGGCCTGTTTACTTTGATAAGTGATGATTACATCAAAACCTTTTTGTGCCAATTGCAAGGCAGCATTTTTACCTAAGCCCCTACTACCACCAGTAACCAAGGCTATTTTATTCGATTGATTAGACATATTTTATTGTTCTTTTTAATTATTGAACAAATTTACCTACGTCATCAAGAATCAGTTTGCATATTTCAAACCAATATTTGCAAATATCAAACAATTAAGCTCTATATACCAAAGGCGATTGCCCATTAAACTTCTTAAAGAAATTAGAAAAATGCGCCACCTCTTCAAAACCTAAGGAAAACGCAATTTCAGAAATGTTCCAATTGGTTTGTTTAAGCAGTGTTTTGGCCTCTTGGTTAATTCTGCTAGTGATGATTTGGCTAGTGGTTTTGCCTAGGCTTTCTTTCAACACTTTGTTTAAATGGTTTACGTGTATATTCAACGTATTAGCGTAATCAAATGGGGTTTTAAGCCTTAAAATTTGGGTAACATTCTCTATCGGAAACTGGCGCTCTAACAGTTCAATAAACAAAGTGGCAATTCTCGAAGCGGCGGTAACCACATTGGCTTTGGGCAATATGGGTTTAAGCTTTTGTCCATAATGAATCAGTTCCATCAAATAGTTTCGCAACAACTCGTACTTGTATTCATAATCTGTAGTCATTTCCAATTGCATCTTCGCAAAAATCTGTTTAACAGTCTCGTATTGGGCTGTGGTAATCTCAAATACGAAATCACTTTGATTAGAGAACACCTGCAAGCTATCGATATCCAAACCTATTTTGCTTATGGGAACAAAGTCTTTGGTAAATACGCAAAAATGCCCCTCTTGTTGTGCAGTAATTGGCGTATAACGATACGGAATTTTTGGTGTAGCAAACAACAATCCATAAGCTTTAATCTCTATTGTTTTGCCAGCATATTCTACCAAGTTTTCGCCTGCAATTAAGCTTACCTTATAGTAGGTACGTCGATTATAAGGCATCTCTGCCTTACCCTTGTGGTTTCGGCACATATCGGCAATGTTAAAAACATTAAAATGGCCAATATCCTTGCTTAAACTATCATTTAAAAACTGAGCTAAGTCAACACAAGTTTCTTTAAATATTTCGCTGTAAAACGCTTTTATTGTGATCGCTTCCATCTTTGTAAAATTCAAATATACAAAGCTATTACTTCATTTCTATACCACGGTGTGTAATTATGTGTAATTATTTCATTAAGCCACGCAAAGTAAAATATTTGAACTTCTAACCTTATAAAAGCTTTCATAGAGAAATAAGGCGAACTAGGAGATGGAGCACAGGATTTTGTTGATTTGAAAGACTTAGAACTATCTATTCCTCTTCAAACTGTGTAAGCTGTAGTCTTGTCTTATTTAATGCAAATTATAGGCCTTATACTGGGTTTAATAACATCCTGAACGAAATTTTGCTCCGCAGCTATGGCATGGTCGAGGTAACGCTAGATGAGCTTTTTCAACATATCGAGCTGATACAACTATAAAGATGATAGTACATTATAACACGCTCGATAACCAACAAGCTCTTTAGCATTGCTCTCGTATATAAAAGGGCCTTTATAATTGATAGTTTGTAAAGCTTTAAAAATAGCTTTCCAATCATTCTCTCCTTTACCATCACAAGGAAAGTAATGTCTTTCGGCCTGTCCGTCACCATCAGCCACGTGCAGCGTTTTTACCCTTGCATCTAGTGCCAATAGCAATTGCTCTGGTTGGGCAATATGATTTAAATCTACAGCGGCAAAAACATCATTAGGCAACAATTTAAAGATGGCCAAGCACTCTTCTACGGTTCTTAGCAATGGCCTTTCTTGGTTGCCTTTACCTACTAGTAACGCAGGCCCCAACATATTTTCTACCACCATTATAGCTTTAATTGCCTTTACAGCTTTATTTAGTTCTTGTACTGATTTTACCAATTGCTGGATACGCATTTCCCTTTGGTTTAGCGCCAAATAATAACTAGGATGAAACAAGATAATTTTGGGTTTCAAAATAGCCACATACTTTAACACTTGTTGATGAAAAGCAATTACTTTTTGGCGACGTTCTTCCTCTAAAAAAGAGATATCAATTTCTTTGCCGTAAGGCATGTGGATTGACCAAATTTCTACGCCCGTTTCGTTGGCGGCCTGTTTAATCTCCCGCATTTTCTTCATCATATCGGCCTCGGGCAAAGTAAAAGTAAGCGAATCTTTATTGATATACGCAGTAAGTCCTGTTTCTATACAATCAATGCCAGCATTGCTAATTTGCTGTAGTTTCTTTTTAGTGAGTGCATTAGCGCCAATAGAAAATCCAATTTTATGCTTCTTTTGTGCTAAAACTGAAAACGAATAAAACGATACACTAATAAGGATGAAAATTTGAAGTGTATATTTTTGAATATGATACATGCGTATAAATTTTAAAGTTCTACTTAATCAACAAAGCTGTTTCTACTTTACGTTGTCCGTAGTGATCAAACTTTTTATTATCTGTTGGATAGTTTACAATCCCGTTGGGTATCTGTCCTTTAATCCACATCATGGTAGAACCTCCCCCATCAATGTTCATGGCCGATTTTGGGTTAAAATAGCGTACCAAGAACTGCGTTAGCTCTTTGGCAGACATTCCTTTGGCTGCTGCATTTCTTCCATCTACCGTGATTAAAAGTAATTTTCCTGTTTTGGTAACCGCAACAGCTGTACGCGGATGGCGCACGCCTTGATGCTTCAAGTAATGCTCGTAATGCAGTTTTTTAAGATCTAATTTTAAGCCGCTAGTATCGGCAAAGGTTAAACCTACGGGTTTGTAATCAGCAATTAGCATTGGTGCGCCGGTAATGATGTTTTCTGACTTTACCGAAGCGAAATTTTCTGGCGAGAATTGGATATTAAATTGCGTCCCTTCGTTGTTAAAAGTCATCATACCTTGATGTTTCCACCAATAGATGCTAGATTTTGGCACTTTTACCTGTTGTAAATCTTCTCCTTTTAAACGCAAGTGCATATAATCTGCCGAGTCTTTCTTCTCTATAAAATAAGTGGCGTTTATGCCAGCAAGTGCGCCAGGAATTTTACTGGCAAAAACCGAAAGCGAATCTTTCTCTTTTTCGTAAGCTAACACTGCATAACCAAGTTTGGCTTTTGGATTAAAACTAACCACATTAACATTTTGGTTGGCAAATTCTGGATTGGTTGTAGAAGAATACTGGTACCAAATTACGTCTTTTCTTAATGTATCTATCTTCCAATCTGCCTTTTCTAGCAAATCTACATCAGTATTATTTTTGCCATAACCTTGCTGATAAGTTTTACATGAACCTAGCGCAAAAGCCATTAGCGCAGTGGCTAAGCCAATTTTTATTTTTTGCATTTTTATTAAAGTTTAATATCAACCACTTTATTACTTTTTCTACTTTTTTCGGCCATAAACCCCAACACATGGCTTTCAATAGAAACGCCAATATCCGAAGAAAGTAAGTTAGGGTCTTGCGCAGCTACAGCTTGTACAAAGTCTTTTACCATTAACATATCGCCACCGCCATGACCAGCATTTTTATAATTCTCTAAATCTACCGCCTTAGGTACAAAGGTAGTTTTCTTACCTGTTTTAAAGTCGGTGTAAACCAGTTCGTTCATATCTCCAACTAAATCGCCCATGGCGCCCATTATGCGGGTTCTACGCCCAGCGTAAGAAGTAAATGCCTCCATTGATAAACTTGCCGTAACTCCATCCGCAAATTGAATACTGGTTACGTAGTGATCTGGTTGGTCGTTTTCCATTTGATACACGCAACGGCCATAGTTACTGGTTTTCAGTTTCGCCAAAATCAACTTGCCTTGCTCCTCTTTGCTGATGTTTTTAAGTGGAATATCCAAATAGCTTAGTCTTTTTCGCTCATCATGATAATGCCTTATTGCCGAGTACGGACATTCTTTTTCAACTGCACAGCCATCGGTGCATCTTGCCGTACTACCTTTTGGCGCATTTTCGCTACGAAACCACTTTAGGTTACCCATAGCCACAATGCGCTGGCTAGGCTTATCAATTACCCACCTTACAATATCCAAATCGTGGCACGATTTTGCTAAAATAATGGGTGTAGTGATTTTAGAGTTATGCCAATTTCCACGCACATAAGAATGCGCCATGTGCAAATGCTCAATAGGCTCTAGGTGTTGTACACTTACTACTTCGCCAATAGCTCCTTTGGTAATTAATTCTCTCATTTTAACAAAATATGGCGCATATCTTAACACATGACAAACCGCCACAATACGACCAGTTTTTTTTGCCATTGCCAAAATTGCCCTACACTCTTTTTCGGTTGGTGCTATCGGTTTTTCCAACAATACATCGTAGCCCATTTCTAGGGCTTTCATGCAGGGAGCAAAATGTAGGTTGTCTGGTGTTGATATAATTACTGCATCGGCAAATTTTGGTCGCTCAAAAACTTCTTCCCAAGTATTAAATCTATTTTGAGGCTCAATTTTATGTTGGGTTGCGTATTTTTCATTTCGGTACTGATCTGGCTCTGCTACACCAATAATTTTCATTTCATCGGGATTATTTGCAGCATAAGTACCATAGACAGTACCGCGGTTTCCGCCACCAATAGTAACCACTGTTATGGCCTCTTTAATAGGTTCATACTTCTTGGCAGTGCCAATATCAAACACAAATTTGTCATCTGCTAGTTGACCTATTACTTTGGTAGTAATCATGCTAGACCCTAAAGTGATGCTTAAAGTCTTTAATAAATTTCTTCTATTCATTATAATTAATTGGTGATAGGTTATGAATTTGACTATCTGATGCAAAGCAGTTTCTGATTGCTCTTGGCTTTCTTTTGCATTTTAGTTTTTTGTGAAAAGAACTACCCTTCTGATAAGGGTAGTCTTTTTGATGAGAACGGATTTAATCGTATTTCTTAAGCAAACAGTAAAAATAAAGTAGCCAGTAGCCAATGCTGTTTAACTTGCCTCATTTAATTTTTGATAAAAATTTTGATGGCCTGTTTTTCTTTTTGTGTACCAACTACCAACACATGTACTCCGTTTTGCAAATTTGCTGGAAGTACAACTTGGTTACTACCTGCTTCGAAAAATGTGTTGGCACTGGCCATTAGTTTACCAGCAATGTCATAAACTGCAATTTTCGCATCGCCTTTGGCAAAACTATTTACGTTAACAGTAAGCAATTGCGATTTGTAGTTGGCCCAAACTTTTGTGGTTTCGGTTAAGGTAAAATCTACAGCAATTACCTTAGATAAGGTTGTTTTGCCATCAAAATCTACTTGCTTTAGTTGATAATAGTTACTACCTAGGTTTGGCTTGCCATCTGTTGTTACATAATTACGGATTACATTGCTATTGCCTGCTCCATTTACACGTGCCAAATTGTTCCAGTTGGTACCATCGGTAGATTTTAGCACTTCGAAGTGGCTATTGTTTTGCTCTGAGCCTGTTGCCCACGAAAGTGCTATCGTATTGTTTGTTTTTTTTGCTTCAAACTTGGTAAGTTCTACTGGTAAAGGATCAATATAAGTAGCCGTGCCAGTAATGAACAAAGCATCATCGAAACCATTTCTAGACCTGCCTATGGCGAAAGTACCCGTACCTACACCTGCGGTAAAACCCCAAACGTAAAGCCTGAAAGTAACTTCTTGCGTGCTTTGTAGCTGCTGTAACTCGGTTACGGTTGCTAAATCTATGGTTGGCTGGTCTATCCCTTCGGTATAGTTATTTACAAATTCATCGTCGGTAGTGCCTAATGCGGTAAAGTTAGTACCATCTAAACTGTACATCCACCTAAAAGCAGATTTTGTACCGCCGTTTGCACTTCTTCTCATTTGGGCATAAAGTTTAGTTAAATCTAGCTTGTAATTGGCTTTTGGTTTTAACTTAAATTCCAGATAACTATTGCCATCAATTGCTGCTTGTTTATCTGGCGTTAATACCTCTGGTACCGATGAAAAACCTCTTACCAATTCGTACTCCTTTAAACCTGCACCGCGGGAAATGGCCGTATTTTCTATACCAACGGTAGTACTAGCCGCATAAGAAAGCTCGTTACCCGCCGAATTACTGCCGTTGTTAGAAGTAGCAAATTGCCAAGCTAACATTACTTTCTCCATACTGGTTTCGTCTTCGGCAACATCGCCGTTTAACACAACGCTATTGCTGTTATTTACTCCATAAGGCCCTAAACCAAAAGTAGATGTTAACGTAGTAGCTCCCCAAAAGTACAGGCGTAAATACACTTTTTTACCAAAAGGGATATTTTGTAAGGCTGCAACCTGCGACAAATCAACAGGTGCTTGTTGGAAACCTGCATTTAGCGTAGGTCCGTTGGTAAAAGTAATATCAGTCGTGGTGATTCCCTGAGGCTCGCCTTTAACACCATTTTCTTCTACTACGTACATCCAAGCGCCAGTTCTTGGTGCCGCAGTAGACGATCTTCTTACTACATAATCTAAGCTATTTAAAGAAACTTTTTTACCTGGCTTGGTGCTTACATCAAATTCAAAATAGTCTTCGTTTGCCATAGCCATGGCTTTAGTGGTGCTCATGGTAGTATTTTTAGCTTGATCTTTAATTGAGCCAAAAGCTTTTGATAAACCGTTAGCTCTAAAGCCTGTTCCTCTAAGTAAAGTGGCATTAAATAGACCACCTGTGGTATGGGTAGATAATAAACTTGCCTCAGAACCTGATGTATTTAAAGTGTTGAAATTCCAAGCGAGCAATTGTAACGTTGGTGTAATGGAATTGAATGAATTGAAGTAAATATCATAAGCATTAAATAATGGAGAATTGAGTAAGGTAACTAAAACCTCATTGTTGGTTTTTAATGCGGCATCGGTATAATTATGCGATCCCGTAAGGATAACTTTGGCATTCGCTTGTCCATTCCAAGTACCTTCAATGAGCATCATTTTGGCATGAATATTAAATACCGCCTGCCCATCTGTAGATATATTAAAGATACGTACGGTTGCGCCTAAAGTTTTCAACTGATTAAGTTTAGCTTTGGTTTGTGTACCCGCAGCATCTTTAGCGTAAACCTCAATAGTGGCTCCTTGGTTACGCAGGGCGATTAATTTATCTACAATAGCTGGACGTGAGTCTGTCCAATCTGACATGGCTACCCTGATTTTTGCATTGGCCACATCAGTAATGGCATTTAAGCTTTCAAGAATATTATCAACCCCATCGTGTGTGCCTGCTACAATGCGAGGAAAAAAAGCCAATTTAGTATTGATTGCAGCAAAATCATGTGCGGTGTATACAAAATTAACACGCATTCCTGAAGCTGCATTTTGTTTCATCACGTTCCAATTCGCTAAAAAAGCCTGATAAATATCCGCTTCGTTAAAAACCAGCGCATCCTGAATTTTACCCATATCAGAATTGGTAAAGTTATGCGAGGTTTGGAAAGTAACATTGCTAACTAAGCCTGAGGTGGTAGTTACCCCCGAAAACAACGCTTGCTTATGGTGGTTAATGGCGTTTGGACTAATGTCGTTGGTGGTAACTACAATTTCTGAGTTTGGCAAATTTGTCTGTAACCAAGGCAGAGAGCTGGCATTAGTTATTTGCGGATCTGAACGGCTCATATCTACAATAATATGTAGGTTTACCCCTCTAGCCTCCGCATTTTTCAACGCATCCATTAAAGGTTGGTAGTTGATCATGTAGATAGAAATATGGATACTTTGGCCAGCAGGCGTGTTATCTACCAAGGCAATTAACCTGTTCATGATGGTGTTAGAAGAACCACCCTTAGCGATGGTCTGCATATCGGTAAACAGCACTTCGGGAAAGGAAATATTTACCTGTGCAGCGCTTTTCATACCAAAGAGTATGAGCAGAGTAAACAGGACCAACCTGTTCAATTTCAGTAAAAGTTTTTTCATATATGTTTATTTTTTGGTTTAAGACTATTAGTTTTTTACAAGACCAATTGGGCGGTGCTTAAAGATTTAATTTTGGATTTTTTGACAAAGCGATTGCTTTGCCTTAAATTAAGGATGAAAGTATTTGTTGACAATTTTAATTACTAGCGGCTAAAATAGACTTAGCCACTAGTGATTTTTGATCTCTTAAGGTTTTGGCACCCTTACAATTTTTCTAATGCGGTTATTGCTCATGTCGGCAATGAAGATGTTTCCATCATCATCTACCGTAACATCTGTAGGGTTGTTAAATTGCGACACTCCGGGTTTACCCTCGGCAAAGCCAACCGAACCGTTGCCAGCAATGGTAATTACACTTCCTTGCGGCGTAATCATTCTTACAGCACTGTTGCTTAACTCGGTAACGTAAATATTGTTATGCTTATCGGCATGTATACCAAATGGCTGATTAAAAGTTGCTTTTAAGGCTTCGTCATCTTTAAAACCAGCAGTACCAGTACCCGCAATAGTGGTGGTTTTTCCAGTATTTGGATTAATTTTCCTGATAGCATTGTTATACCTATCGGCAACCAACAACATCCCATCTCTATCTATACAGATTCCCGATGGCCTGTTTAACCTTACATTTGGCCAAAAGCCATCTATCAAAGCATTTTGCGATGGGCCAGCACCCACCAAAGTACTTACCGTACCGTCGGGTTTAATTTTTCTGATGGCGCTGTTATTGGCATCTGCTACGTACACGTTGCCATTGTTGTCTACTACCGCATCAATTGGCACGTTAAATCTGGCAGCAGTACCGGCTCCATCAAGAAAACCAGTAGTTACAGTGGCGCCCGTTGGGCCTGCAAAAGTAGAAACTAAGTTTGCTGCTATGTCAATTTTTCTAATTCTTGCGCCGCCATTATCTACTGTGTAAATGATACCAAATTTATCCACAGCCACTTTGTATGGGTTATTAAACTTAGCTACATCTAAGGTGCCATTTACAGTACCCGATCCTTTAATACCCGAAACAAATTCTACTTCTGTACCATTTTTCTTAATCCTTTTAATGATTTGATTTCCTCGATCTGCCAAGATTAAATCGCCGGTACTTTCATCAAGCGCTACGCCTTCTAGGGTAGAAAACTGGGCCTCTAGTAAGGGACCCAAAGTATTACCAGATGTTCCAGAACCTGCATAAGTTGAGGTAATGTACTCAAACTCTGCAGCAGCATCTGATGCTCCGTAGGTAAATATTGGGCCTTTAGATGTTTTGCCGTTTACCGTAATAGTTACGTTGCCGGTACTGCCATTTGCTGGTACCACAACCACTAGCTCGCTTTCGCTTGCCGATACGATCTCGGCGGTAACGCCAGAAAATTTAATGATATTTTCTGTTGGCGTTGCAGAAAAGCGTTTGCCCTTAATAGTTACGTTTTGATTGGCCATAGCCACCGCAGGCACAATACTTGAAATAGATGGATTGGTAGGCGCACTATCCGAATCGCTTTTTTTGCAGGCAGTAATTACCAGTGCAAAGGCCAGCAAAATATATAATATCTTTTTCATCTGTAAATAATTAATTGTGTTAATCGACATTTTGAAAAACTTTAAAATCATCTATGTTTAGTAAACCGTTTTTAATTACTGCGCCATTGGGTCCTAAGCCTAGTTTGTTAATTCTAAACCTAACAGCACCGCTAATATTTAGCGCAAACGATGCCTCTTTTGCCAGCACAGCGTCGCTGGTAAGGGTTTCGCCAACTTGCAGCCAAGTATTGCCCCCATCTTGAGAATACTCTAGTTTAAAACTACTGGCTACAGCAGTTCCAGATTGTGGCGTAGCAGCGGCATAAGAAAATGTTAATTGTGATGCACCGTTGGGCAAATCAAAATCCATTTCTAAATAAGCAGCTTCGGTTAACTGCTCTTGCAATCTAATTGCTTGTTTACCTAGAGGATTGAATTTATCGAGGTTAACCCTATCGCCAATTACCGCTTGATAAAGCTTCCAAGTGCCGGTTTTAAAAGTTACTTTATCGTTTATTGCTGGCATTAAGAACTGTGATTTTACACTTGCTGGTGCCAGTTCAAAATCTTCAGGAAAATTCGCATACACCGATCCAGTTTGGTTAAAAACTGCATCTTCGTTAGGCATTTTAAAAAGCAATTTTGCAGTGTTGTAATAATTAGAACTTGCATTGTAATACGTAGGAATACCGATAAAAGACGCAACCATTGGTACAAAATTTTGAGCGAAATTGGCGTTGCTACTTGTATTTAAAAACAAAGAGATACTTAAATTTTCGCTTAATCTGTACTCGCCTCCAAAAACCTCGCCTCCAGTTAAATCTGGAATGGTTACATTATCTAATTGTACCAACGTACTTTCTCTGGTATAAAACTGCGAGAATAATTGTGTTGGACTTAACACGATGGGTTTAAGTGTATTATTTGAAGACACCTTTGTTACTTTTGATAGATTTAAGTTGTCTCCTTTGATCTTCATCACGCCGCTTTCTCTTGTTAACACACAGTTTTCTATTTCAACTTTAACCGAGTCTCCGTAATTAATTGTGGTGTTTGCATCGGTAAGCTTAATTACTAAGCCAGCCGTAATACCCTTATTGGTATTCTGTAAAACAAACTCTTTGGGGTCAAAATTACCACTGTTTTTATCAGAGATCACTAACCCTGCTATTTGGGTAGCGTCCATTAGTTTTTCTTTAACAAGGTTGATGTCGTCGCCATTGTGTAAAGCTTTCACGAAACGAATACTTACCACCGGACTTATTGTTCCAATAGCCTCGTTTTCGTTTTTTTTACATGATGCCACAAACAGCATTGCAAAAGCTATTGCTAAATATGTTTTTATGTTATTTTTCATTTTCAATTTAACCTATTTGT